>Ga0207705_10000561_pt1 | contig 31135 bp, 24 predicted proteins | sample KBSC13metaG_FD_184314 | JGI IMG/M metagenome (GOLD analysis project Ga0207705, IMG submission 184314) | Corn rhizosphere microbial communities from Kellogg Biological Station, Michigan, USA - KBS C1-3 metaG (SPAdes) (version 2) | ecosystem: Host-associated > Plants > Roots > Rhizosphere > Soil ... | reverse complement strand
TGGATGTGCGCGTCGCACGCACGCTGGCGGAAGTCTGCGCGCACCTGCGCGGCATGGATGCGCTGCCCGCGCCTGCGGCCGACGCGGCGCCAGCCGACACCCGCCACGTTCCGGATCTCGCCGACGTACGCGGCCAGTTGCACGCGCGGCGCGCACTGGAGATCGCCGCGGCCGGTGGCCATCACCTGCTGATGATCGGCCCGCCTGGCACCGGCAAATCCATGCTGGCTCAGCGCCTGCCCGGCATCCTGCCGCCGATGACCGACGCCGAAGCGATCGAAGCCTGCGCGGTGCGCTCGGTCGCGAACGAACCTTTCGACGTACGCGACTGGCGCCAGCGTCCCTACCGCGCGCCGCACCACACCGCCTCCGGCGTCGCACTAGTCGGCGGCGGCTGTCATTTGTAGCAATTTTTGCGACTTCCCTGAAATAGCTGCGACAATCGGGCGCATCTTCTCCGACGCGGTTTCAGCGGCGTGCAATCGCGACATCGCAACACTGAGCAGGTTCGAATTGATGACGCCTTCCTGCGCAAGTATCCGAATCGCTTGGTCGTTTGGTGGTACGGCCCGATTACTAAGAACAACAAGGCGGGGTCGGTGCCCCTCGCTGTGGTTTTCTTCCGCATCTTGAACGATGCCGGCAACCCTACCGACTGGCTACAGCGAGAAGTTGCACTAACCCACCTCGGCCTGCTACGGATCGGCTCGGTATGGCGCAAGGGCGTCCGCGAAGGAACTATCGAGCATCTACCCCAAACGTTCGACGTCGATTTTTCCGAAGGCGGGTGGTCGTGTGTGTCCCCGTCCGGTGCAGTGGAGCGGCAGGATAATCCGATCCCGGACGGCGAGTACCCACTTCGGTTTTCGCGGGACCGCAACTATTTGTTGGACTTTACACTAGCCAGGGGCGGGAACTTGTTGGTTCCGTGCATGGAGTTCTACGCCCGCTGCTACGGCCGCTCCGCGGAGGTTAAGAGGGTATTGGCTACGTACCCTTGGGAGGAAGCCGAAGGTCGTTTATTCAAGTCGATCGATGAACAGGTTCAACCGAATACCTGGCCGGTAAAGCTCGCCAAGCGGATGCGCAATGACGACGTAGTGTTTCTCGCGCATGTTAAGTACGATGACTACGCACGCACCGTAGTCAAAAGTATCTATAGCCAGGCCGAGGCCGCATTTGCGACGGGCGGACGGGAGACTCGCCGCGCGTTTCTCCGTGCGGTACCGTGGTTTCGGGGGCCGGCTCAAATCAAAGTTGCCGGAATTCCGCTCAACGGCGGTCGAACGTTTCTCGCCCTGCGGATTCTTGGCGCCAGTCAGCCGCAGGGAGACACGATAATTCGCGACCGGGAAAACCCCGGCGGCTCCGCCGACACCCGTGATCTCGGTGGTTCCGACTCGGACGGGGCCGGACGCTCGGTCAGACGCCTGAGGAACCTGCCACCCATCGTCGACCTCACCAGCGATGACGAGCCCGACCACGGATCGTCGTCGGTGGACATCGAGGAGGACCGTTTCGAGCCGCTGGGCAAGCTCAGAGTCGTTATTGATAGAAGAACCGCTGCCGCGCGCGGTCTCGTGAGGCGTGTATCCAGCGGCGAGAGCATCACATCCCTCTCGACCGGCGAGCCGCACGGCCCCGATGAAGGCATTGGATACGGCTCCATTCACGCTTCAGTCGTGCTGGAATCACAGGGCGCACTGCGGGAGATGTGGAACGCTGCGTCCAACCTTCCGAGGGATTATCCCGACACCATCCGATCGGTGGGTTGGTTCACCTTTGAGCGCGGATTCGCCTCTGGCGCCGAGCCGAGCTTAATTCTGCTGCCCCCCGCACGCGGTGATGGCGGGAAGGTGAAGAGCACATGGGTTTACCACGACGTTGCGGCGCAGCTTCCGCGCGGCGTTCTGGTCATGACGATTGAAGCTCCCGGCACCCTCGTTTATTTGCTGGAGATACAGCGCCGCACGTTCAAGAATGGAAAAGATGGTGAAAAGTCCGAGGAACCCCTAAGAGGGCTGGCCATAGCTATGAGAAACGGGCAGGATCCCCGTCATTGGCTACGCAAGATTCTCGCGGGCGTTCAGGAGCAGAAGGGCGTCATGCAAAGGCTGATCGGCCAGTGCCCCGGAACCGCCTACGCCTACAAACACGTGATGACGGCTAGCGGCGAGGCGCTCTACAAAACAGCCGTCCTCAACGCGCTGGTCAAAGTCGGAGTGGCACTTACTTCCACGGCGCAGCACCGCACGCGGCAGCGCGGCAGTTCCTGACATCCGGCGTCACAATTCCCCCACCGACGCGCACGGCGGGCGTGCGGGCCACTATACCTGCGCCGCGAGTCTCGCCCAAACCGACTGTTGTCGAGTCAGGGTGGAACTGACGAGCGGAGCCTTACCTAACCAATATGGACTATACACCGTTTTGATTCGTTGTTTACAACGAATCAAAACGGTGTATAGTCCGTACTTATGCGCTACACTCCCGCCCAAACGAAGGAAGCCTTAGAAATCAACGAGGAGACACTTCGCCATTGGCGCAAGAGCTTCGTGCCGCTTAAAGGAAAGCGGGGATACGCACCCTGTTTCAGCCCAGGAGACTTACTCGCGCTAAAAGTTGTGGCCAAGCTGCATGGGTTGGGTGTCAGCGTTGGCCAAGTCAAACCTTTCGCGATCGACCTCTTCAAGGTTTGTTCGCAGGGGGTCTGGTCCAGCTTGGAGAACAAGGTTTTGGTCTTCGACGGCCAAGTCATGGATGTAATGACGGTCGGTGACGAGGAGCGTTGGGCCAAGCTGCCTCGGATTTCCATCCCCCTGAAGCCACTGATCGCGCTGCTACAGCAGCGTTTGTCCGAAGAAGAGATACGTCCTGCACAACCCGAGATCTTATTTCCACCGCTGGGGGTTGCCCAAGGGAGGGCCAAATGAGCTTGGCTCCGGCTATCGATAATCTGGATACGTGGCGCACGCAGCTGGGACTGATGCCGGTTCCATTGTTTGGGCACACCGACGAACAACGCCACGTGCTCCTCAATGGCGGTAAGGGCAACTTTTGCCTTGATTTAGCTGCCGACAAATACGACGACGGTGCCGAGCGTAATCGGGCGTGGTCGGCTGATGTTGGACATTACGTAAAGGTGGACCGGGGTGCCGTGCGCGTCTGGCGTTGGGATCAAGTTGTGCCCGAAATCTATACGCGTGAACTTGTTGCGGACAATATCGTCAAGTTCCAGGCGTACCCTCCAAGACAGGCTCTGTCGTCGGTCATTTCATAACGATCTACCGGCAGATCCGCACAATGCTGGGCAATCGCGTCACGGGCCCAGACGCACTACAGGCATTCCTTTACCTATTGGCCAGTGCCGACCAAGAGAGGAACGGTGCCATTGCGTGTATCGACTGGGCTCAACTCCCACGCGCTCGGGAACTGGCCGATTCATTGACGGATCTTCAGCACGAGGCCATACGCGAAGAGATGGTGCGCGTACGATCCAACGACCAACTCAAACCCATCATTCCGCTGGTGCTACGGCACGCCTCAGGACGCCTGTTTCAGGAAGCGCATTATTTAGTCGAGCTGGATCCTCAACTGTCGTTCTTCGGAGCTGCTGAGGCCAAAAGGATTGGTCATGACTCGACAAGTGGCGCATTCTTTACTCCAAGCCCTTTGGTTCGCACAGTAGTAGAGGAGGCGCTGAAGGCACAGCCTCCGATCAACACTGATATAACCGTACTGGATCCCGCCTGCGGTTCGGCCGAGTTTTTACGGGAAGCGCTTCGCCAGCTGCAAATGCGCGGTCATACGCATAGGATAAAATTGGTAGGTTGGGACATTTCACCTGCAGCACTTTCCATGGCGCGCTTCGTCCTTGATTGGGAGCGTAGCCAAAGCGACTTGGAAGTCGAGGTCGTGCTCAAGCAACAAGATGCGCTGGCTATGGATGAGTGGGACACAGGAGCATCTCTTATCCTGATGAATCCGCCTTTCATCTCGTGGCAGGGCATGGATGATGCGCAGAAACAGCGCCTCTCGGAACGCCTGGGTGGGTTAGCGTCAAAGCGACCGGACTACGCTAGTGTCTTCTTCTACAACGCAGTCAATGCACTGCCTGTTAACGGCGTGTTGGGCGCAGTGCTGCCTGCGTCGCTGTTGGATGGTGAGTCATATGTCGATTTGCGAGCCCACATCGCGGGAAAGATCAATCCCCATCTGATTGCACGCCTTGGTAGTCATACAGTCTTTGCCGATGCTGTTGTAGATGCAGGTTTATACGTGGGGGCGCGCGCGCAATTGGATCGCCCCACCTTGGCTGTGTGGTCCAACCACAAAGCCAATTCATCCGCTCGGGCTCTGCGGCGTCTCCGAACGGTTACCCCAGAAACGGTCAAGAGCTACGCCATTGATACCGGAAACTTTAGTGTTTACGCTGCTGATCATTTGGGACGTGATGGGAGCAGTTGGGCACCACGATCGTTCGCTGCCTACCGGGTGCTTCAGGCCGTCATAGATCTGCCTCGGGCCAAGTCTCTGTTCGATGTCTCGCAAGGCACTATTACTGGGCTGAACACGGTATTTTTGGTGAGCAGGGAGTATGTCGAAGCTTTGCCAAAAAGTGAAAGGAAATACTTCCGCCCGGCTGTGGTGAACAACTCGATCATCCATGGTGTGCTAAACGATGCCACCTACGTTTTTTATCCGCACGGCAAAGGCTTGGAGATTGAATCGGAAGAAACGTTGATCAAGAAGCTGAAGATCTTTGCCACCGATCGCCTCCTGCCTAACAAGGCAGCCTTGCGCAAGCGATCAAGAATCAAGCCGGATCAGTGGTGGGTGCTTTCCTTGCCGCGACAAAAACTAGATGCGGTCGGTCCAAAAATTCTTTCCACCTACTTTGGCGGAGCCGGTTCGTTCGCGTGGGATCCAGACGGACGCTACATCCCCATTCAGGGCTATGGCTGGGCTACGAAGATCGCTGCTCTTGCAGGATACGAAGAGGCCTATCTTGCGCTATTGAACCATCCGCTCACCGATACCTTGCTCTCGGGCGTGTCCAATAATGTATCCGGCGGACAGTGGAACTTGTCCGAGCGCTACGTCAACCACTTGCCACTTCCCGAACTGCAGCCGGACACGCCCTTGGCAGAGGTGCTTAGCGGAATTGGAAGCACCCTAGCCAAAGGGGATCAACCAGATTACGACCTGTGGACGCGCACAGTTTACGAAGCGTATGGACTGCTAACGCCGCAGGCTTGACATGAACCACGCCAATAAGAAGCGGCAGCGTGCCACTCAGGCAACCAGTGCGCCGCAATGCTTTGTTGCCTCGCAAGAGAGGCTTGCACGTAAATGCGGGCAGGCGTTGAAAGAGGCGCTAGGTCTGGATCATGTTAAGTGCAGCAGATGGGAACACCCCGGTGCAACCTCACTTTATTTTTTTTCCTCACCACTGGTTGAAGCAGAGATTCGTGGGCGTAACCGCCCTGTCCTGCCTTTGTCTGGTGACAAACGCTGGTTACACATAGCGGTCGATCTGCAATTCATCGCCAAACAATGTTGGCGGGTTAGTCAAGTTTCTATAGGCCTCCTTCAAGGTGACCCCTCCAACCCTCATAAGGTGCCAGTGCTGCGCGCCGAGTGGCAGATTCATGAAGCAGCGGACACATCAGGGCACGCTCAACCGCATTGGCATGTACTGAATGCAGCAGAAGTTGCAGAGCTCCCAAAATTTGATGCGGTTATGCAAGCAGCACCAGGATTTGAAGCGTTCCTTGCTCCACGACAGTCCACAACTGGTAATGGCGAAGCCTTTGGCCACTTTCATTATGCGATGGTGACTGATTGGCATCGGCCACCTTCGGCGAGCCTGTACCACGTGCTTCAGGATGAGGCGGCACTGGTATCTTGGGTGGATGGCTGTGTGCGCTATATTCGCCATCAGCTCGATTACGTCGATCGAAAGTTCGACCAGTGACTTCCTGCATGTACCGATGAGATTGGCCCCCAAGCCAGTCGATCGACTATTGTCTGCGTCGGATGGGTTTCGGGTGCATTCAAAAGCGCGATCTAGCTCAAGCAGCTATCTAGGCTTGGCCAGTCGCCCGGCTACAGCAAACGGATTTGAGCCTTGACAGATTTCAAAATGCTTGCGAGCGAACAATGGAGAATGCGACTACGCCGGCAGTCGCGGTGCGGACACAATCCATGAATTGTCCAAGGTATAGGGGCGACCTGAACATGGTTGTCCAATCCATTTCCCTGGCGCCGCAACGGCTTCAACACGGCCCCCGGACTCTGAACTGAGTCAACCAGAGCGGGAGGAAGCTGCACGAGACTTGGAAGCGTATCCCGGTCGGGGCAGCATTGTGCCACGCGGATTCCTGATCGCGGATGTTTCGTATACACGGCATCACGCCTACGTCATCGAGATCGTACGCCGAACCGGCGATTCGTCCTCCACCCTCGTTCTATGCGCGTCGCTAGGGACGCGCGAGTCGTCGGAGATCTTCTCAAACGCATCAACAACGAAGAGGCTTCCAAAGGATGAGGTGATCCAAGGTCGGTTGCGCCTGCATACCCACCGGGTGATACACCATCGTCTACCCACAGCGACACACATACAAAAAGCCAGCCCATGGGCCGAAGAGTGCCTGCATGATCCCCTTCGATATTCTACGCGACTTGCTTGGCCGGAGCCGTCAATGACGCGTGCGGGTTTACGTCGGCACCGAAGGCGTCGCCGCACGCATGACGAACTTCAGAAAAAGGCACCAGAATGTTGTGTATATGACTTGGGTTGATCCTACGAGGAACAAGCGACTGCATTAATGCTTTTCAATTTTGTGAAGCGCTTTCGGTCGAATCGGCTCAAGGAGTTTGAACTTTGCCTCGTAACCATTCATGACTTGACGCGCATCCTCTGGGTCGTAAATGACGCGCGGCGTGATCAGGACAAGCAGTTCAGTGCGCGTGCGATTGTTAACCGTAGTGCCGAAGAGGCGTCTCAGCACCGGGATGCGGCTGAGGAACGGCACCCCACTGTCTTGGACATCGTCGCTCCGCTGGATAAGGCCGCCCAGCAGCACTGTTTGGCCGCTCTGTACGGCGACCTGCGTACTGAGCGCGCGGTTGGCGATTGTGTAGTTTCCATACTGATCCTTGGTCGTCGGCTCGCTTACGATCTGCTGTACATTCAAGTACACCAGTCCGCTAGGGCTGACCCGCGGCACCACATCCAGCAGCACGCCGGTATCGATGTACTGCACTTGGCCTGCGTTGTAAGTCCCGGTAGGCGACCCGACGCCCACACCCGGTATGACGTAGGTCTGCACCACAGGAATCTTGTCGCCGACTTTGAAGGTGGTTTCTTGATTGTTGAGCACCACCGTGGACGGTGCCGACAACATCTTTGCATTACCGCTACTCTCCATTGCGCTGATCGCAAACTGCAGCTTGTTGCCCGCAAACGAGTAGAACAGGGCATCGTTGGCGGGGTTGTACTGGACCCCACTCAACCCCGCTGCCCCCTGATGGCGGTGGTAGGGCTCGTTGGTGTTGGGCGGCGACCCGGGTTGGGTGCCGATCAGACCGGCAAGGTAATACTGCACGCCGAACTGGAATTGGCCGGTTAACGTCACTTCCAGCACCTTGGTCTCGATCTGCACCTGTAATGGCTTCTCGTCGAGTTGTTTGATCACCGGCAATAGTGCCTTCCACTGACTGGGTGATGCACGAACCAGCAATTGGTTATTTTCGGAAATCCCGACACGTACGCCTTCTCCGAACGTGTACATCGTCGACGATTGGCTACTCTGCTGTTGGCGATTTGGCGCCCCACCGCCGAACATGCCAGTGCCGTTAAGACCAAGTTGGCCCGTGTTGTTCAAATTGCCATTGGACACGAAGGTGCCAAAACCTTGTTGCGTACCTGGGTTTTCTGACGAAACCTGTTCCAGCGGCGAGTATCCAGGCGCCACCGCCCCGGCCGCGTTCTGCGCACCGCCGCCCCCACCGCCAAGCACTGCGTTGAGGTTCTTGGCGAGATCGGCTGCTTTCACGTTGACCACATCGTAGACATACAAGTCGGACTGATCACTCTCACCGTTCTCAAGCGCCGCGACCAGCTTGCGCACGTTATCGATGTAGGCAGGCTTGGAGGCGATCACGACAAGACTGTTGCTCTGCCGCAAGGGGATCATTCGGATCAAGCTGGACATCGTCTCGCCATCGCCACCGGATCCGGAGAACAGCCCGTTGAGCTGGCGCACCATCTCGCTTGCTTGCACGTGCTGCAGCGGGATGACCGCTACCGACATCCCGCGCAGCCAATCCACGTCAAAGGTGCGCACGATCCGCTGGTAGTTGGCAAGTTCGTCGGGCGTGCCACCCATCACCAGGATGTTCCGCAGTGGATCGACCAGCAGGAACGCCTTGAGGCCCGCGAACGGCTTCAGCAACTTCTGCATCGCGTCGGCGGACACGTAATGCAGCGGAAACAGGCGCGCCGCATAGCCCACGTCGGGCGACACCGCGCCCAGCCCCGGCACCAAGTTGCCGGGTGCCGCCCGATCGATCGGCACCACGAGGTAACTCCCGTTCTGTAGGATCAACGCGTTACCGGTCCACGACAGCAGCATCTGCAGGATCGGCAGCACATCGTCCTGCGTGACCGGCTGCGAAGTGGAGAACGTCACCGTGCCCTTGACGTCGGACCCGATCGAAAAATCGGCGCGCAGCACGTCGCCGAGGATGGCCTTGACCGCGGACTGCACCGGCTGGTTATCGAAGTTGAAGGTGATGGTGCCGGCCCCATTGGCGGCGCCGCCGGATTTGCCGCGCGCGGCGGCCGCGTTGATGAATACGCCGGTGCCGTATTGCTGCTGCGACGCCTTTGCATTCGCGAGCACCTGGTTTTGCTGTTCGGTGCCGACGTTCAGAGGCTCAAGCACCGGCTTCTCGGTACCGACGATCGCCTCGCGCTGCAGGCTGTAGTCGTCGTTCGGCCGAATCCGCGAAGTACAGCCGGCCAACACCGCGATGGTGCAGATGACCCCCCAGCGTAGCCAGCTTCTTGTACACATCGTGCGCCCAGAAAAGCCGTGCTGTGTAGCCCGCTGCCAACACGGAGAAACCCAGAACAACCCCACGACAAAGGCGAGAACATCAGATAGTAGGAATCTCATCGACTCATGAATCTGCTTTGCTGTATCGGTCATTTAAACCGTTCTTTGTATACGCGCAACGTTTGCGGACTTAGCACGAGATCGCTACATATTCTAGTTGATCGAGAGCATGGCTCGAGGTCACAAAAAAAAAGCCTCCAGACGGAAGTCTGGAGGCTTGGCCTTGACCTAAGATCTTGCTAACACGGGTTCAACGAACAATCGAATCGCCCAGCGGTCATGGACCACAATGGGATGAATACTGCGTACTTGAGGCTCTGTCGTCGTTATAAGTCGCCCCAATTTGTTATGTGGGCCTTAGCCGCTGCAATGACGGCCTGAATTGTCGACGGATTCCCGACGGCGAGCAGCCTCACACCAGTATGGGTTTTGAAGTCCGTAATATAACCATTACCAACCATACGCACGCTCATGGCGGTCATATTCCATTTTGCGCCTTGGACGTGCGTGAACGCCATACCAGTCGCTTGGTTTGAGTACAACGCGAGGCACGTGTCATCGTTGAAGGTTCCGCACAACATGATGGCTTTCGCGGTGACAGTGCAGTTGACCCCAGTAGTTGGCCACAGAGGCCATGTGCTAGTGTCATTGCTGTAGCCGCTGGCGTTACACGGGTAGAAGCTCACTCCGTCGGGACTCCAATAGGCGAGTGAGAAATAGTAGGTCAGCGGAAAGAAGGCAGGGAGTTCCGAAACCCCCCTTTCCAAGGCTTGACTCCCAGCGAGTGGCGTTACGGACATATCGATAATCATACCCTGCAGAGGAAGATGAACCCCATCCCCTAAAGTCGCTGCAAAGTCAAACTCATAGGGTAGCAACGCCCCTGCCCCTGGGCAGGTCGCGCCAGGCTGGTTGTAGTTTCTTGGCTGCACTCTCCACTGGATTCCATAACTCGCGGGAATACCTATGCCGTTACCTCCCCAAGCGGTATTTAACCCCAGCAATTTCGATGGATTTTGAGCACAGTCTCCTGCCTGAGTGGGATTATATGCATTCCCCAAACTGCTTCTAGCGTCCATCTGCAGCCCTGCGCCTGAATTGTCGAATAACATGACGCCATTACCCAGTACCGACAAATTTGAAATCATCGGGAATCCATTTTCATCGACATTCATGCTGATAATGCCGTTATTGGCCCATGTCGTGTTCGACGGTGGACTAACACCGCCGCCACCGCCGCCGCAGTCAGGGCTCGCCGACCCCGCTGCTGACTGTACTTGGCATTCAATGGGAGGAGGATCGGCCTTTGCTGGGTTCTCGCATACTACGAAAAAAAGCAGTGCTACGGACATAAAACCTGCGATACGAAGGTACGTACACATGATCTATCTCCTGTGCGGTGAAATAAACGGTGTGAAATGTGATTTATTAAGAACCGACTCTGTTCACAAGACGCTCCATTGCGACGCTGCGATTAAAGCGTCGACGTGCATCCTCTGAATATGGCCCTAAGTCCCCACTCTCCCGCTACCCCTGCCCCCTCATTTTATTCATAGCTTCTTACGCTGCCTCGCGTGAAGATAAGGTGAAAATTAGCAAATAGATGACAACCTATATGAGAATTAAGCTCACAATTTCATTCTCCTATTGCCACACATTCAAAAGGCACTAGGTATCCATAGGAAAACGCCAGATAGCATCGGAGACTATGCGACATTTTGAGCGATGTTCCCTTGTCGCTTTAAGGAGCATGGTCTGGAAACCATCGTCGCAGGTGGGGCTTTAGCCTAAGAGCGGGTGCTTCAACGACGTGCCATGAGCACCAGGCCGAACCCGTCGTAACAACGACGGACGCACATGTCGAGGCGATCATGGAGTGTGAACCCGGCCAATACCGAACACTGAGTTGCTGCACGAAATAGGCGTAGATGTAGATCCCGTAGGACAAGTCGCCAAAACGGCTGGCGGCGCGTACCCATGGCGTACTCAGTGACCCCGTGACCAAGACCAACGGCGCAAGCGCTATCGATAGTGCGAGATCGCCACCACCGCTTAACACAGCCCCGATCAGCAGCAATACACCAATGGACACCCAAAGGGCACGGAAACGCAAAAGTTCTACCACGAACTGACGCGCACAAACGCCGCTCAAGAAGAACATGATGCAGAGAAAGCTTATGTTGTGCGCGGCACTAGCCTTAGGGTGACCGGGCAATGTGCGTGTATACAGAAACACGGCTACGGCCAACGCGAGCACCACGCACCAGCGTCGACGCAAGCCGATTAGACCTAGTACCGCGAGATACAGGTAGCACCTCATTTCGAGCGGAATCGACCACCAGCTTCCGTTCACGGCCGACATGGCAGTGACTGGACTGGAAGCAAAAACACCAGGCAGGTCATACACGACGCGCAACTGCAGGTTACCTGCGATGAAGTGCCAAACTGCGTGGCCAAAATATGTATTCGGCGGCAACACCGTGATAAAGGCACCGATAAAGCTGATGATAGCTGTCGCGACCGCGAGCGCCGGCCAGATCCGCAGGAAACGCCGAAGTGCGAATCGCACGAGATGAGGGTCACGGTACCAGCTTTCTGCAACTAAATAACCGCTAATCACAAAGAATGCGAATACCCCGATGTCGCCCAGCGTACGGCCGGCTATGAGCGGCTGGGTTCTGCCCAAAAAAAATAACTGATGCGAGACCATCACCAACAGCGCCGCTAGCAGACGAATGGCATCGAAATTGTTACTATGCACGGCCACCGCACTGTGCTCCAGCGTCCCTCCGGTTCGAAATGCGGTTTCTTGTTCCAAGGTTGCGGTGTAACTGATGCTCGGCATGCTCTTGATCTTGTCGTCAGTACCGGAAAATACGGACTCCCAATTCCAACTTGCTAGCAACTCGGTCCCTGAATCCCGTTCTTCGGTAGATTACGAGGATCCCTCGTTCGCCCTGTAGGTGCGGCAACTGTGATCGACGATGGCATATAGAACAGTTGGCGCGTTGGTAGAGGTGGTGCGGGCATAGCACTCTATGAGAGGCGATTCAAGGCCGGGAGCGCAGCAATTATGAAAGTTTGTCGTCGCTCTTTTTAGGCGCAAGTAGTCCGCGCGCTCGTCGTGCGACTCGGCCCACGCGGCTACGCACGCGAGCGTTGAGGCTGCCGGGGATCGGTTGATGTGGTCGCCGGACCCAGAATCCTCCCGATTCGGACACCAGCCGGAGGCCCATCGCCCGGCAATCGGATTCCGAAAAGTAGTGGAAGACGACACTGCGCCGCGTGCGTCCGGGTTCGGTGATGCGGCTGCCGCCGTGCAGCAGTTGCGCGTTCCAGATGAACACGTCGCCCTTGCGGGCGCCGAACAGTTCGCTTTGCAATCCGTACCGTTGCACTTCGCCGCGCATCCACACTTGCCACGCGCCCAACTCAGAGGGAACGAAATGGCGCTCACCGTTAGAAAAGACGTACGGTGCGATCCTGTGGCTACCGGGCCAATAGCGCAGCCGGCCGGATTCCGGCGCGCAATCCTCCAGCGCCACCCATGCCGCAACGAGATGGGTGGGCGTACGCGGTGTCATGAAGAGTGAATCGACGTGGTCTTCCTGCTCGGTACCGTATTCCAGGCTGAGTGAATTGCACAGGGCGGGGCGTTCGCCCAGCAGTTGCTGCAGCAACGGAACTAGGCGATCGCTGAGCGCGAGTTGACGGACGGAAGCCTGTTCGAGGTACAAGTCGTTGACCTTGAAGCGATGCGATGCTCGTGCGTCCGCCGACACGTCGCGCAATCGCATCCGCCGGTCGATATCCATGTCGTCCACGGTGATGCAGGCACGGCCTTCGTTCCACAGCCCGCGATAGTCGGCCAGCACCGTGTCGATTTCCGTGTCGGCGTAGAAACGGGGCAACACGAGGACACCGCGCTCATCCCACTCTTTCTCTTTGCTGAGTATCTGTTGTACATCCATATTCTGCGCCTATCGTTACCGCCGATACCGGTCTTTAAACGCGTGTTGCGTGGCCCACGTTGCGTCTAGTGACACGCTGGCTCGAATCGACCTCGCCCACTTCGTGCGCTAAATGCTCTTGTCGAATTTGCGCCCTACAGTGTCGGATACGCCAGTCGACTCCGTTCGCCTGAGACCATTTTCACTTCTTCCCCAGCAGGCCGTTGAAAAACTCCGCGCGATCTTGTGATAGATGCAACCTACCGTTGAAGGGTGCCATTCAGGGTCGCCACGCGAACAGCAACCTACGAATGATAGAAACGAATTATCGTCATGACTCTCACAGAGACTCTCTCAAAAAACCGCTTGGAATTTGATTCCAAGATAAATCCGGACGAAGCTCATGAAGTATTCCTACAAGCTTGCGGATATCATCGAATTGAAAATGCTTCAACGAAATATCTATAAATCGATTCTCTCCGGCATAGATAGCTATTCGATTTGATGGTCTGTTTGCCCTGACAAGGGTTCCGATATTCGAGCTTTCAGATCTTATCGCAGTTATCGCGGAAGGCTCGATAGTTATTCTATGTAGTCCGAACGCTGTCTGGATAATGGACGCGCCATTCCAGGTTATTGTGTAGCATAGATTTTGGTAAATAATGAATGCGGCGAGAAGGCTTATAAAAACAATTGACCAAATTGCACCAAAATCAAATTCTTTTCTTGAAAATGCACTAAGCAGAAGCATCAAATCTATACCTCCGATCATGATAACCCAAATCATGATGGGCGATAGGTTCCGCTTGAGACGGAACGATTTAAGTTTAAGATTTTTCACTTTGCCGCTCACTGGCACCCGTTCCCTCCATTACCTCCGTTGCCGCAAGCTGACTTTGGATGCAGGCCCTCAAGTTGCTCTGCGTCCGGAAGGTTGTTTTTTATAGTATCGCCAACAGCCCTTCGCCCTAACTCTGCACCTTGAGTGCCTGTTGCTTTCTTGAATGCGGTTTTTGCCGACATGGTGATCGCGTAACCATTCCGTATCCTCGTCGTCACTGCTTTGCCTACCGCGTTCATGCTGTTTTTCCCGCTGGAAATTCCAGGTATGCCTGTATCGGCAACCCCGTGCGTAACAGCTCCAATTGTCGCACCCAAGGCACCGCTAGTAGCAATCTCCTTGACATCAATGTGTGCCGTCGAGTCGCCGGCTTTGTCAAAAACCTGTTTTGTCGCATCACCCGCCGCTCCTGCGACTCCGCCATAAACGATAGCTGCGCTTACTCCACCTGTTTCTGGAGCGTTAACGAGTCCTACGCCCTCAATGCCGCCCTGCACAAACGAACCTGCCATGTCACCTGCCGTAATCGGTTTGTCGGCGAGCTTGTTCTCTATTGCTGTCACACCCATTCCAACAAGACCGCCAATCAAAAATCCGGCGAGATCATCAACACCGAACATGCGTCCATCTGGATCCGTATACCGGTACGGATTGTCGTTGGCATATTCGTACCGGTTGAAATCTTCTCCGTTGTCCGTGGGCAGTATCGGGTCGGTGCTGACGAACCGCCCGCTCTGCGGATCGTAGTACCGTTGCTGCATATAGTTGAGGCCGGTCGCGGGATCTTCCTCATGGCCCGTGTAGCCCGGTCCGTCCCGCATCGAACGGTTCAACACCTGCCCGTAGGGTGCATAGTGCGTCGACTGCTCAACGATGTTCCCCTGCGCGTCGGTTTCCACCACAGCGCTGTGGAGCGTGTTGGTGTAGTAGTAATACACCGTGTCGGTGGCCAAGGCTGGTTGCGCCAGCGCGGCCAGCCACAGTAGTGCGAGAGTAAGCAGCCGGCATTTCATAGCGTACCCCCACACTTCAAAATGTCCGGGCTCACGCTGCCCCGGGTCATCGTCGCCGCGCTCTCCGCGCAGAACACGTTCGTGGTATTGCCCGCGTTCCGCCAACCTGAGCAGCCGGAGGCGTTGCAAGCCTGAGCGGCGTATTGGTACGTGCCCGGCGTGGTGTAATCGGTGGTGCTGGTCCCCACGCCACTCTTCACCGTCGCCGCTCCAGTGGCCGTGTCCGTGCGCCTCAGGTTGTAACTTGTCGCACCACTCGAAGCTGCGATTGAGATGGACCAAGGATTGCCAGGGTACGGCACGGAGGAAGGCGCCGTCATGTTGGCTGGGACAGCCGGTACGTGCAATACGCTTACCGTTACTGTGTTGCTAGACGGCCCGCAGCCCGCCGCGTTGTCGGCACACACCGAATAGGCGTAGCTGCCGTTACCTAAGTTGCTGGACGACCACGAATTGCCCGCGGTTACGTAAATCAGGCTGGAAGCGCCGCCATTGACACTCTGGTGCAGGTGATAGCTGGTGGCTGTCGCCGCTGAAGTCCAGGTCAGCTTGAACGTACCGCTGGCGCTGGAAGACGGACCGGACAATGTGGGCGCCGCCGGTGGATGTAGCACCGTGACCGTTACGGTGCTGCTGGCCGGGCTGCAACCGCCAACATTGCAGGCATACACCACGTACGCATAAGAACCGTTACCGACTGCATTGGAGCTCCACGACGTCCCAGTTGAGTTGTAGACCGCCGACGCAGCGCCGCCGTTGACGCTCTGGTTCAACTGGTAACGGGTGGCAGTGCTGACCGTCGACCAAGTCAGGGTGTAGGTGCCCGTGGAACTGGAGGATGGTCCTGACAGACTCGGCGCCGAGGCCGGCGGGTGGGTCACCACGACCGAAGTAATCGCACTACCAGGCGAGCATCCCGCTACATTGCACGCAAATACCTGATAGTTGTAAGTGCCATTGCCGAAATTGCTCGACGACCACGAAGTGCCCGTAGAGTTATACGGCACCGTCACCGTGCCATTGAAGTTCTGGTTCAACTGATAACGGGACGCGCCCGCCACGGCGCTCCAACCCAAGGTGAAGCTACCGGTGCTGCTGGCGGAAGGGCCAGACAAGCTCGGCGCCGCGGCTGGCGGCAATGTCACCGCTACGTTGCCCGAAGACGTGAAACCGCTACATCCGGCTTCCCCGCACGCTGCAATTTGGAACTGGTAACTACCTGTGGACGAGACCGTCGCCGTGGTACTGGTCGTCCCACCGCTCCAGGCTTCGCCCCAGCTTCCGCCATTCTCACGCTCCTCCAGTACATAGTTGGTGGCGATCGAGGAGGCTGCCCAGCTCACCGGGATCGAGGCACTGTAGGAACTCGACGGTACGCTGATGCTGGCTGGCGCCGCAGGCAGGACCGTTACCCATGATGATGGAGTGCTGAAGCTGCTGCAGCCATTGGCGTTGCAGGCCTGCACCTGATACCTGAACTCCATGCTGCCCACGCTCACGCTTGTGGAAGTCGACGTGCCCGAGTAAACCTGCTCCCAAGTTGGCATGATGTTGCTTTCTTGCTGGAGCACGTAACTGGTCGCACCGCTCGATGCCGACCACGACACGGTGTATGAACCGCCGATATTAGTCGAGGGTACACTGATCGAGGCCGGTGGCTCCGGAGCGGCGGGATTGGCGGGAACGGTGTAGGCACCGGAGTTCGTCAGGGCACTGATGCCGCTCCCAATGGGTGAGACGCCATATACCCAAATTGGCTCGTTGGGATATTGCGATTCGACTGCAGCACTGATCGGTATCGAAAAACGATAATTCGTGCCGTTGGTTCCACAGGAAGACGCCACGGCTGCTTCGCTTGGAAGATTGGCCGTCGTTGTAGCAACCAAGGTCCCCTTGCTCCCGTCATCACCGTTCCAAGGTCCTCCAACATACAACTGGACAGTGATGGACCCGGCGATGCCCGTCGAACAGGCCCAGCCACCCACCACCGGGTTTGCGGCTGTTGGGATGCCATCGATATTGCCAATGACCTTGGAGTTGTTGCCCACCACACGTGCGATCAAGGTGCTGCCCAAATAGACGTAATCCGTCGAGTTCGCCGTCGCCAGATCCCACTGGTACATCAGGTTGCCGGCACGGCTGTAGTCCGAATCCAGCGTCTTGCCGGCTTCAGTCTCGACCTTTTGTACCCGTCGGCCCGCTGCGTCGTAGCGGTAGGTTGCCAAGCTCGGCACACTCATCAACCTATTCGCCATATCGAATTTATAAACCTGCGCGTTCTTCTGGGCGAGATTGCCTTGGGCGTCGTAAGCGTAAGTCACGAGCGGGGTCCCGCTGGACGGATCGGTCAGCTTGGCAAGCTGGTCTTGCGCGTAGTTGTACACATAGTTGAACAAACTCTGGTTGCCAACCGAGGCCGATGTCAGGTTGTCGAACACGTCATAGCCGTACAGTGCTTTGCCCGGATTGGCCACGGTGCCCCCGAACATCGGCGAGTCGGCTTCCTTCAAGCGGTCCAATTCGTCGTAGGTCATATCGACGTTGCCGAGATTGCCCGACAAGTAATCCGTGATGGCCGCGACATTGCCGTCCGGGTCGTAGTCGTAACTAAAGTCCATCGCGGCGGCGCCGTTCAAGGCATCAGTGTCCCGGCTCACCAGACCGCGTTCGTCCTCACTCGCGGTGTATTTGGCTCCGCTGCCATAGTTGAAACTGGCCATCGTGCCATTTGGGAAGTACTTGACACTCGTGGCATAACTGCCCGCCGCAGTCGGTTGGCCCAGCGCGTTGGGTGCATAGCTGATGCCGCGACCATCGGGATATGTAGTGGAGGACAGGTGCCCGTTGGCGTCATAACCATAGCCAAGCGCGAAGGTCGGAGCATTTGATGCGCACGGGGGCGCCGAAAAGCACAGCTTCTCCGAAGTCAGCAAGCGGCGTTCGTCATAGGAGTAGTAGGTCGTAACCGGAAAGCTGTCGTTGGCCACGCTTTGCATCTGGAGCGCACCATCGGGCGTGTATTGGTAAGTGGCAGTGCTGAAGCCATCGGGATACGTGACGTCGGTCAACCGGTTGCGACCGTCATAGGTTCGGCTCACCATTTGCCCGGAGTTCTGGGCCTGAGTGTCGGTGTAACAGCCAGCCGTCGCTGGCAGCCCAGGTACGCTCCACGTGAGGTTTCCCGCGCGGTCATAGCCATACATCGTCGTTCCGGTTTCTGGCTCGGTGCGGCCGCACAGTTGCTGATATGCGTTATATGCGAACGAACGGCACAACGACGACGACGACGTTTCGCATGACGTGCCGTTACGCGTGATTGAAAGCGGTTTGCCGAAGACATCCCTATGGATTGTGGTGAGTTCGCTGTCAGGGGCGGAAATCGAGACTGGCCATTGCATTGTCGGACTGCCATAAGCCATGTAGCTGGTTGTGATGGCTGTATTGGGGCCGTTCGGCAGCGTGACCTCAGTCTTGAAGCCGGGAAGGTACGTCGTCTTGGTTGCTAATAGACCCGTCGAATCCAGATCCCAGTCCTGATCGACCTCGATGACTCGGTTCAGTGCGTCGTAGGTGGTATGGCTCCCGATGTTCGCAGTCGTGTAATCTTGTACGTTATCGGTCGGATAAGAAGTGAAAATGGTTCGGCCCGCTGCATCGTAATGCGTGATCGTCTGTGAGAGCGTGTCCCCCTTATCGCCAGCGTCGTAATGCTCTGTCACCAAGGGACGCCAGAATGCATCGAAGTAGGTGTTCGTTATTTCGTTGCCAGTCTGCACGGTCTGCACCCATGCGCCGACTGGAGTGTTGTATTCACCCGTGCCTTTCGGAGTGAACGACAGGTTCGTCGAATTCCACGTCACTCCAGTCTCCGCGGGGTAGGCGATGCTGGCGAGCCGTCCCATCGCATCGTAAGCGTAGGTGGTGCTGTAGCCATTCTCGTCAGTGACTGAAGTGATCCAGCCGTCGCCGTTGACCGTTGCCGATTGACTGTGACTGTCTGCGTACGTGATCTTCTCCGGTACACCGCGGTACCAACTTGAGAAAGTCGTAGTGTGACCATCGCCATCGACAATGTTGGCAAGCGTGCCACCTTGCCCGGCTGCATAGTTCCATGTCTTGGTCGACACGACGCGGCCGAAAGACTTTTCAATCGTCGGCATGTCATGGCTGTCGTAACTGATCTGCGAATCCACGATACCGCTGGTCGCGGTTTGCGTGACGAGGCCAAGCACCCAGAGGTTAGTGTCGTTCTGGTAAGTCGTTGTGTCGGTTTTGCTGTAATCCAAGCTGCTGGATTCGGTTTGGCTGGTTACGTGCGCGAAAGCATCGAAGCTGTTGACGTCGGTGGTGAAAGTCGCGCCATCCTGACTAACAACGCGTTTTTGTAGTGGGGAGACCTCTTCGATTTGCGCATGATTGGTGCGGGGTTGCAGGGGTGTTCCGTATGAACTTGGCCATGGACCGCCGGTGGGATTGGCGTAGGTATTGACCTCCGAGCGCAAGGTCGTCGATTCCGCCGCACCACTGTAGTCATCCGTGCGCAGCAACAGGCTCTCGCTGGCATCGAAGCGGTTGCTGAAGGTGTAGCGGACATCATGCCCGAGAGGATCGGTGACGTCTGTATAGACCGTGGTGGAGCAGGTCTGACTTGCGGCGCAAGGATCGCTGGTCCAACTCTGGTTGGGTGGTGAGTAGCTCCATGTCCAGGTTTCTGTCGGAATTCCCAGCCCCGTAAGCACTTCCTTGGTCAGCGAGAACTGATAGTACTCGTCGGGTATGTTTGCGTAGGTCGTTTGGGAGCCTGCGTATGGGCTCCAGCACACTTGGGGCACATACGAGCGTCCATGCACGATCGGCGTAATCGTAAAAGACGCGGTCAGCCCCGAGGGACTGATCATGCTCCCGGTCGCGGCGCCGGAACTCAAACTTGGCAGAGCCGTGCAAGTTCCGCCAAGCGTGTTAAGCGTCGCCGATTCGAGGTTGCCGATTTGGTACGACCAGGCATGGTCATCGGGCAACTGAACGTTGGTTAAGGTAGGGACAGCCGATGTGCCGCCATAGGTATAAGTCCAAGTGCGCGTCGGCGCGCCATTAAACGCTTTCTCGGTTGCCGTTTCGATGAATGGCGTACCGGATTTGTAGGTCAGGTCGATTTCGCGCCCATCGCTCGCGACGATACTGGTGAGATTGTTGCCACTCCAGTTGTACGTGATGGTGTTACCAAAGCGATCTTCGATTTGCGTCACATACATCGCAGCGTCGTAGCGCGCTAGGTAATCGGCGTCATTCATCATCGGGTGCACGCTGCCGACCACATCGCCCGTGCTACCGGTTGGCCTGGAGATCCATGGCATCGGGCGATAGACCAGGTGCGCGAACGTGTAGCGTGTTCCATCTGGAGCGGTTGCCAAAAACCCTTCACCGCCATCGCTGGCGGCGACACCGCAGGTAATCACCCAATTTTGCTTGGTACCGATTGAATAGGCTTTTCCGTCCGTTGGCGTTTGACCGTCGTAACTCGCCAGCAAGGTCTGTTCACCGACTCCGGGAACGATCAGGTGATACCCGTACCACCAGCGCTCCGGTTGCCAATCAGAGTCCGGTGGCGACGTGCTCGGGACCGGAGGCGGCACCCCAAATCCGGTACAACGCTTGTTTGAATTGACTCCTACGACCCACCCCTCAACCCCCATCTGCCAAGCTGCGTTCGTCTCTATACGGGGAACGCTTAAGTCCCAGTCACCAAAGGGACGCCAGAAACCGCCGGCGCCGGTAATCGCGTCCACGGCATCCTGCGAATCCTCAGCGGTGTTGAGCGAACGTCCCAGTGTCAGTGCCGGCCCGGTCCCGGGAACACTAATATCGGTAACCTCGAACGATAACGCGCCGCTGTCCAAGTCGACACGCTCACCGAATGGATGCGCACCGAGTGCCGTGACGTCCTGAGCGGAAGTGACCAGCTCTTTGTATTCATCGGTCGGGGAAACCTGAGCATGCCCGATCACGGGAACAATGAGCGATCCTGCGAGTACAAATTCGAACGCGATCCAAAGCCGCGCGCGACGCAACCTATCCATGTCCCCCACCCCTATCGTTCGCCCTCCCCGGTGAACGAGTTGCTTCATATACGCGCCATGGTATTAAAAACTCGTTAACACCATACGGTTCGCTTCCGGCTCGGGTGAAGTCCGTAGGACCTGTCGCCAGTTCGAAGCCGCTCGAACGCACCCACCGTGTCCCAGTTCGACAAGGGCGGACACATCAATCCATGTGTCAGCGAACTGCTCACTGCCATGAGGCAGCGCGTCTCCAATCAGTATTGTCTTGGCAATACACCGACACGGCATAGCCGGCGATGTAGGTTTTTGCCTACAGCGATAAGCGACATTCCCCGATGGAACGCATGCCAGTCATGAGCAATCCTGGACGCGCCCGCAAGTCCGGAACGATCCGACCAACCGTCCGGTGGAACCGACGAGCGAGGCAGTTGACGCATCTTGCATCGGAAGTAGTAGCATTCCGCGACTTCCTGGGCAGACCGGGAAGCGGCGCTGATGTCAGCAGAGCTTCCCTAATTTCGGGGAGAGCACCAGGAACGACTCGCACCGACGCGCGAGTGCTGCCCCTCAGGCCTTGCATGTCAACGGCGACGTACCAGTGACCGGAGTTTGGAATCTGCAGCCGAACCGGGGAGCGCTTTGCTAGACCGCCAATGTATCGATGCGATCGGCCGCTTTTGTAGCTGGAGAAGTCGGAGATCGACATGAGCCGAACATTCGCTCCGCTCGCGAGAGTGATCTCAACGGTTTCTCCCCTTGGGCGATTTCCAAGATCGAACTGCAAAAAGTTCATGCCCCCCCTGTGAGTCATATCGTTCGGACTCGGTGATACTGGCGCGGCATCCTCAGCCGGGTGCGCTGGCCAATGCACACCGGGTTGCTGGAGGGCGTCAACAACCGGATCAAGGTCATCAAGCGCGTTGCCTATGGCTACCGCGATGACGCCTACTTCTTCCTCAAAACCCGGGCTGCCTTCCCCGGACTTGGGTAAAGAACCTTTTTATTTCCGTCATCCAATGCAATGCGTCAGGCTGCACAACGTCCTACGTCAACAACGACCTTGATCGCCCGGACCTGTTTACACCCGTTGCGCATGGTGATACGCTGGGTGGCGCGCCAACGTAACATACTGAAAGATAAGGAAAACGTGTTACGCAGTGGCAACGGAAAAGGTGTGCCGAAATTGGCCCAAATTCGTGTGAATGATCATGTTTGTATCTGCCTGCTGAATCGGCTCCCGGTGGGCTTGGGCCCCTCGACGCGCGACCGCTTGATCGGGGAGCAGAAAATGTACCGGTCGCTCATCAGTGTGCTGGAGCGGTCGGAGTCGGCACCATCTCTTCGAGAGGTTCCGCGCCGATTGGGAGTGTCGGTCGGCGCACTCAGGTACCGCTTTCCAAGAGAAACGAAATAGATAGCCCGCGCAAGGCAGCAACTTCAGGTAACAGTCTCGAATAGGCGCTTGGGCCGGGTACGCAACATCGTTGCCGAGTGCATCAACCAATGGGGTGCGCAACACCGCGAACCATTGACCAAGAAGGCGCTTCTGCGCTTCTGCGCTTCTTGCGCGCGACGACTGACCTACCCAAGGAGCCGCTACGGAGGTAAATCGATTTCGCACTAACAGTTCTACAGGCTCGTTTGTGAGATCTCGCGGCGATGCTTGCGGCAGAGCATTCGCGAACCATGGAACAGTATCCGCAAGCAGCCTGAGGTGCTCAACGCAATGAATCGGTCGAGGTGAACTTTTCGTGCAGCGGGAGGGGTGCGGAATGAACTCAAAGCGCCCGCTACGAGCAAAGAACTTTGTAGTGGCCCATCGGCCAATCGGCTGACGCGCACGGACCAGGCCAGAACATGTAGGAGAGCAACATGACGAGCGAATCACGCGACTCAAATGGAAGCAAGTGGACATTGATTCGTCGCTGGTTGCCCACGTCCCTCTTTGTCTCGTGGGCACTGGGAACAGCGGCGATCTGGACCTCGTTTGCGGTCGCCCCTGCGGGAGTTCTTGCCACCGCCGACGCAGGAAATCTTGTGGCGATCCAGGGTTCCAAGGTGACCACAACCCGCGGATTCTTCCACGTCTTTACGAAACCATCCGCAATGGCTGGCGTTCCAGTGCAGGTGATCCGCACCAACTCGCCGTGGTCGGACACGGGCTTACAGTTGTGTACGATTCAAATTGCAGGCGGCACAAGCTGGTGTAGCGACATCAGCGACGGGTACGCTGGCAAGCTTGCGGACACTATGCTCGCGCAGCGAGCTTGGTCGCATGGGGCAATGATCGCGGTATTTTGTATTTCTCTCGCGTTGACGCTTTTCGGGTGGATACCAGCTGCGGCCACCGCCATAAGCGCTGCGGCTGAAGATGCTCCGGCAACACGAGAGAACTGACGGTAATCCGGCATGCTTGGGACGCCATCTGTAGTGACCCCGCAAACCAACTGCTCATACCAGGTCCCAAAGCTCCCGAAGAAGACGTTTACACCGAGGCGTTGTGCCAACTTCTAAACCAGATGCTGGCCCAAAACCCCTCGTCTGTGCCCGGCTTCACCAGCGCCATTATCGACAGCGTCAGCCGGGCGGAAAGCATCTGCAATTACGACGGCCAAGAACTCAACAAGAATTCGGACTTGGCGATCCGTCTGGCGAACGAACCACTGATAAGCACGCGCCGCTGGGTGGGCGTCTTCGTCGAGAGCAAGATCGTCTCGACCTCTCACACCATGGATGGATATGCTACCAACGGGCTTGGCCGGTTCGTGCGCGGCGAATACGCTTGGGCCATGAGCGACGGGATCATGCTCGCCTACCAGAAACTCAAACACCGGCCGATGAGCGCGCTGTCCGATCGCTTGGCGTCAGACCCGACGCTACACGCGCAAGCCGAAGACGGCGTCCTGCTTTTGGAACGCAGTGATTTCGCGCCGATTTCCGGGCGCAGTATTCACGCCCGCGACTGGCCCTACGTGGGGGGCGGAGAACCAGGCGCCATCCAAGTCTGGCATCTATGGGATCTGGCCATTCCCGTCCTGGCACCAGCTCCAGCCGTGGAGGCCGCACCACGCCGCGCGCGAAAATCTGAAAAGTTGTAGTCATCGGGCGTCACGCGCACTAGACGCATCGAAGGTGGGAGCCGTCATTTCCCCTCCTGAACGGAACGACTGCGGCAATCCTGTAATTGCCATCCAAAGGCGATAAGACGCATGCAGTCCCCGCAACGTAGCCACCAATAGCAGCGCCAACGGCAGCCGCTGCATCCAGTCGTAAATGGCTGCAAACGTTCCTGCAGTCGGAAGGGTGTCATACAGCGTAACACCGTAGTTGTCGCCATTACCGATACGCGTACCTATGGCCTTTCCATTTACGACAGGCTCAGGAGTTTGCCCCAGCGCGAGGTGATAACCACCAGCCGGATTCAGGAAGACGATCGAATTGGTGCGACCGTAACTACTAGTTGACTTCGCAGTGGCGATTGCGGAGGTACCGATCAGAATGTTGTCGTGCCCTTGCGCGTCCGTAATGACAATTCCGTGCGTGCGCAGAATGCCACTTGCTTTGCCACGAGAGGGCATCTGCCAAGCAACTGCAAGCGCTATGACGCCGAGAAGCGCGAGTACCGAGATGGCCCAGGATCAAGCAAGGTGGCGTTGCAGCCGCCGCAGCGTTGGGTCGAAAGCTTGGCGGTTCGTGGACATGATCGCTCCCTCTTCGCGGTGTCACGATGGGTGGCTTGACATTAGCAGCGTGATAGTTTCGCAGGATCGGCCGAAAGGCAGGGTCCGAAAGTCATGCTTGCGGTTCACAGATCGGCCCGTCTGCCTGCCAGCGTCTTTTGGGCAGGACATACGTTGCGCCATTTACCGCGACCCTGAGGACATGCCCATCATCAGAAACTGAGGCCGACGCCAGTGTCCGCTTACTTACCTTGACATGGTGGAAGTATTCGATGCCAACCGCTATCCAGCGTCGATCAACATCCCTCTGATATCCCGGCTGCCTTGTCATTCGCGTGATTTCATTCTCTAATGCACGTCGTCTGGCGCTCACGACCTTCCCTGTGTCTACACGCGGTTCGAGTGTCAGCCCCTGGGTCGCCGACAGATAATTGACAAATCCCGTCACAGCCGCTTTCTGCCCCGGTGCGTGAAGCAGATAGCGATCAAGAGCGGCTTGGTCAGGGAGCGCGCGACCTTGTGGATCCATTCTCAGCAAGAGGGTCATGGCGGGCCAGAGTGCAAACCTTATCGACCGCAGTGACGTACGCCCGGCCTCGTGTCGTGCCATCAGCGTCTGTTGATATTCCTCAAAGATCTTCGACGCTCGGGATCCGGCAGGCAGAGACCGCCTGAGAGTCTCGATTCGCCGCCGTTCGGAGTCGTCCTTCCGGGCGTTAGCATCTGGCTTGACGCCGCGATCTTCGCACAACCAGCGCATAGGTAATCGAACACGACGCAACCCTTCCGCTCCGAAGCATTCAAGAAGTGGAGGGTATGTTGGTATGCGCCTCCAGTTTTCCTCCATCTGCATAAAAAAAGGAAGGTAACGGTGGATCGAGCGAGCGGCCTTACTTGCCCCGACCTCGACCTCAAGCCACTTGCCGAAATCGCGGAATGCGGACCTCATGGCAACCGTGGAGAACGCCGCTTGATCCATCTGGATGCGTTTCCACAGAGTTTTCGTCCAATAACACATCTCACAAAGGCTACCGCCCCTGCCTGCTGGCATCGGTCCACCGCACGAAGGGCAAGGTATCTCACCTTTATTCGCGCATGCGCGGCACAACTGCCTGCCATCTACCGCCGCGCCGAGCGGCCTGTACCGTCGGCACGCAGCACACGTTCCGTAGTCGTTTCGCGCGCACCGCGGGCATAGTCGCAAGCCATGTCCGAATCGGCGTACCCGAGTCAGACGCCGCGACATTCGTCCACACGCCTCGCACGGCTCTGCTTCACGAAAGTGAGGTGCACAGGCATTGCAAACCGGACCGTATGAGGTGATCTTGCCGATTGCGTAATCACTCTTTCCGCATCTGGCGCAAGCTTTCGCAACCTCACAATGTCTGCAAATAGGATCCGGATCGTTCTTTGGCAGCCTCGCCGACTCGCCACACTTCGAACAGATCCGGCGCTTGAACACTCTCGCATAGCACGTCGTGCAGTAGCGAATACCTTTGTGAACACGGTGGATCGAGGCCACGTCATGCCCGCATTCATCGCAACGCATAGGGCTCGGTGCGTTCACGAGGCTACCGCCTTCATCTTCCGTCGGAGGCGTGCCCAGGCGCTCATTACCGACTTTTCTGATCGCAGCCTCGGCCGCTGGGTTGTTGATCGTGTCCTTGGTTGGCGTCCGCCATACGGAAGGGCCGCGGCCATTTGCGTAACCTGTCTCGGCAGCGGCTTGGGGCCATGGCGGAGCGCGGCAGCGGAAACGCCATTGTCGCGCAGAGATATAGCCAGCGCTTCTGGACCTGCGAGCATCAGACGGAAAATCGCATCAAGTAAAGAATGGCGCTCGCTCGCCGGGAGCAATTCCAAACGCAGCGCTCCCGGCGGGGACAGCTCCCCACGGGGACGAACGCCAAATGCCTCTATCGCAGCGGCGAGTTTGGAATTCTTGTGTCGACTTGCCCGCCGTATCAGAGTGACGAAGAAGCCCGCCACGGCAAACCAGTCCGCAACCGGAAGACGTTTACCGAACACCCCCGTTCCACCAATGAGTGCATTGTCCGCCGCTTGTTGAAACCCGAAGGAGCCATCCGGCGCCGGCGGAACGGCAACGTCGCGCAGATCTGTTTTGCACCCATGGCATCTCGCCAAGCAGCCGTCCTTAGCCAAAAGACGGTGGGGCGCAACGGGTGCGCTACAGGAACGGCAGTGGTCGATGAGCAGGATCTTGTGCTTCGGACATGCAACATTCCAAGCGAATCGCCATTTCCTGCGAAAATAGGGGAACGGGTCATCTGCCAAGCAACCGGGGCAGAACTGCTGTCCGGCGTGCCTCCTGCGGTTCCTCGCGCCCAGTGCGAGTATCCATGGCCACGTCTCCGTATGGGGCAAATGACGGTCGGCAATCCGCTCGGCATCAGCACGTAGACCGCTAGCCGCGAACCGACTGGGCGATATGCCAGAGGCCTCCGCAAGACTGAGCAGGCGGTCTCCGAGAATTGTACGGTCCGGATCCATGGTCCACACACGCCAATCCGGCCAGATAGAGCCAGTCAGCACCAAGGGATCGCACCCTTGTGCGAGTGCCGCACGCGCGAGCCAGGATGAAATTGACTCGTCCGCCAGCAGAGGTACAGCAATGGTCCACGGCATCAAACCACGACCTCACGAATACCTCGTGACGGCTGCACCCAAGCCTTGCCTTTGATGATGGAGTTGTCGATGCGTTCGGCGCCAGAGTTGATCGCTTCCGCGGCACATTCCATCAGCAGGCGCTGGAGATCGCCCAAGTTTCCGCCTGAAATCGTGTGCAGTGCCGTCGCAAGCTCCGGCTGATATAGGCGCGACGCTTCTCGCAGCGGTAGTACCTGCTCAAAGGACGCAAGGAGCTTCTGGAAATCCTTATTAAGTTCCCACAACGGCAATGACATCACGTCAAACCGGCTCGCATGCTGAGGATCCGTATGCAAAACACGAACAGCCTCGCGCGTTCCGACACCCACGATGGGAATCATGAGTTCGTTGCACAGGAACTTGATAGCATTCATGATTTCGCGTTGTTTGATCGCAGTACCTGTCAGCAGCGAGTGAAACTCGTCTATGACCAAGACTCGGGTGTGGCACGCTCTTAGCTGATGGATGACCTGATACCGCAGCTTTGCAACCGAATCCGTGGCGCGGTATGGAGCCCAGAACCGCTCGAGTACAGCAATATAGAATCCCTTTTCGTCCGCGCTAGGCGGAGCCTCCGTCAGAATGACAGGCTTGACTGGCTCCGCATCCTCATTCACGAAGCCCTGCCCGTGAATGTCAAAGAACCGCCGCACGATCGTGGTCTTGCCGTTATTCGGCTCGCCAACAAGCAGCAGATTCGGCATGCGCGGACGTTGCGGCTTGTCCATCAGTCCGCGAAGCGTCTCGACAATGCGGTTGGCGGTCGAATATCCGATCCACCTAGGTTGATCCATGAAGGCTATGCGCTCCTTGGCCGACATCGCGCAGACGCCACGAAACTCTGGGTGGACGTGTTCGTATGTGCTCATGCGATGTCCCCAAAACCCTCTACAGCGCCATCGGCTAATTCATCCATGATCGTTGCAGACTTGGGCGACAACGACTCGGATTTTTGCTGAAGAGGTGCCGCGGGTGACACCCGTTTTTCATGCTCAGCCCGCCGCTGCGCCTCCCGTCGCGCTTTCTTCGAGCGTCGCTTGGATTCGTCTACCTGATCGCGCAACTCGGTGATCGCAGTGAGTATCTGGGCGTCGTTGATCGGACCTCCGCCATCCAAGCGCGCCCGCGCTCTTGCCTTTTCGTATTCCCACACGCTCATCGCAGGCAGCGACTGGTCGGCGAACGGAATCTTGAAATATTGATTCAGGGATGGATCGCGGAACCAGATCGCACTTATGTCCCGCGGATCCCGACGGAAAATAAAGCTACGCTTGCTGCCGCGATCGTCTGGATCCTCCGCATTGATCCAGGGTCGTAGGGCTTCCGCGTAGTAGGCCCTTCCATCGATGGTGACGCCGAACGTCTGGACAGTTCGTCTGAACGACGGCAGGAAATCCAACTGGAACGTCAAGCGATCGGCGATGCGTGGTGGCAAGCCAACGCCCTGAACCTCAGCATTACCAAAGATGCCGATTTCCCATTTTTTTCGGGGCGAGGTGCCGATGCCGGTGTGCCGCCGCTCGTGGTAGACCTTGCAGATCAGCTTGACCAGCCATGCTTCGAATTCCGACTTGGTCATCGTCGCATTCTTCTCAGGGTCATACCCTTCCTTATCCTTGATGGACGAGAAAGTTGTCCCCGGAAGCGCATGAATCTCCTTCATCAGCGAACCCAACAACCGCTCGATATGACCTCCGTATCTCGGCTGTTTGACTGGTCGAAACTCAAGGTGAATGCCATAGGCGAGGCACGATTGCCTAAAATTGTCAGACCGAAAGTCGGGTCCGTTGTCGACGTGGATAGTCTTCGGCAAGCCCCAAACTGGCCACTCGGCATCCACGTTGTGCAACAGCATCCATTCCTCCTTCGGCAACACAGCGTGTGCGACGCACATCGCCACCGAAGTTTCCGACGGCGCATCGAAAGACAGGTAGTAGCCAGCGACGGCGCGGCTGTATACGTCGATTGCGAGCGTGATCCACGGGCGCCCGATCGGCATGCGATAGATGTCATCGACCAGGATGATGTCGGCCGGGGTGTGGTCAATCTGGATGACGGAGAGTGGAAAGTCCGCGTTCGGGAAATGTCCCGGTGTTGCCATGAACTTGTTTTTTGCTTTCTCCCTGTAGCCGCGGCCACGCAGTCGAGCGCGTTCCGGCACTTGGTTCAGGCGCGCGCGAATTGTGCTCTCGCTGGGCGCTACGATGCCGCGTTTCTGACAGCGGCCCCTAATCTCTTCGATGGTTTTCTGTGCTGTCGGCCGCTGCGGCGTCAAGTAGAAATCGCGTATAACTTCTTCGACAACTGCTTCAGCGAATGCCGGAATTCGCGTCTTGCCAGCCTTCCAGCCGCGCTGCCGGGGAATTAGGGCTAAGGTCGACCCCGTTGCACGATAGCGCTGCAGCCATCGATAGATGGTCGCGACATTTATGTCTGCGTCCCTTGCGCACCTTTCGGCATCATCTCTTCCAACGATAAGGCGGTCTACCAGCGGACGAATGATAGCCAAGCGTCGCTCGGCTTCCTGCCAATCTGCATCCGCGATTTCCTCAAGATCTTGACGGGGTACCGAGTCGGCATCCTCGACGGATTGTAAATCTGCAATCGCCAACGGCGTACTACGACCTGACTCTACTGCGATGCCGATGACCGTATTGAAGTCCAGCACCTGCGCGATCTTGTACACGGTTTCCGCTTTCCGGACGTACGAGCCAACGTTGACGATCACGCGTTGCCTAGAGGGCTCGAATGCCTCTGTCCCGCTCGCGGTTTGGTGGTAGTCACTCATCTTCCGGCAACCACAATTCAGTGAACTCGCCGAGTGGCCGTGAGATGTCGCAATCGAGCCTCCTAGTTCCAAGCAGATGCCAGAGGTGCGCAATGCCCTCTCGCCGGTACATACCCATGAAATGTCTCGCGAGAAGGTAACCCGCCGTCGTGGATCCCATCCTGGCCACGGATTCCAGCACTGCCAGGCTCTCTTCCTCCGGGAAAATCATGCGTTTGTAGCGGCTCAGGAAGGAAATGTTTCTGAGGGTCTGATCTCGGATGCGGGATTCGTCGCGGATATGGAAAGACCATCCTTGGCTTTGCGCATAGCGGTAAGCGGCCTTCCATTTCGGCAGCCACCTGCGCCAGTACTTGCGCCAGTCTGCCTCCGGCTTGACCTCTACTAGCTGCGGTTTCGGGTAGTCCGTGTAGTCGCGTGACCCGAGCCGGTAGTAAACGAGGAAGTCCGGGGTATACCGCTCAAAGCGGCCGGTCGCCGGGTCGCGGTACTGGAGCTGGCACGGCTGCGGGACGATGCCCAATACGCAGGTGAAGAATTCTTCCCGAATTAGGAAGTCCCGTTCCAAGGTCGACTCGAACTCGAGGGCCTCTCCACCGCGAAACATGTAGACACCGGACACGCTGCGCCGCGTCGGTTTGATCCGACGAGCCTGTTTCGGTGCCGCGTTTGTCGCATCTATTTGCACGAATCCTAAGCCTTGTCGCATCTATTTAGCGCTTATATGTCGCATATTATTTCAGATATGGCCTGCTAAATGTTTGAAGATTCGTCATAGCTGTCGCACAATTTACAAAAAATGACAGCGGCTCGCATCCCCGGCCCGGCGAAATCTCGCTGGCCCATTACGGCGTCCTGTTTCTCGATGAATTGCCGGAATTCGATCGTCGCGTGCTGGAAGTGCTGCGTGAACCGATGGAATCCGGTCGCATCGTGATTTCGCGCGCCGCGCGGCAGGCCGAGTTTCCCGCACGCTTCCAGCTTGTCGCCGCCATGAACCCGTGCCCGTGCGGTT
>Ga0207705_10000560_pt1 | contig 31207 bp, 30 predicted proteins | sample KBSC13metaG_FD_184314 | JGI IMG/M metagenome (GOLD analysis project Ga0207705, IMG submission 184314) | Corn rhizosphere microbial communities from Kellogg Biological Station, Michigan, USA - KBS C1-3 metaG (SPAdes) (version 2) | ecosystem: Host-associated > Plants > Roots > Rhizosphere > Soil ... | reverse complement strand
TCGCCCGGCACGTATTCGCCGACGATCGCCATCACCTTGGAGGTGCCGATGTCGAGGCCGACGACGAGGTTTTTGTCGCTCTTGCGATTCATGGGCCTAAACGTTTCCGTCAACAACATGGGAGGTCACCCCGTTGGCAGGTTTGGTGGGAGCAGGATTCGCCGGCGTCTCCGGCCAGCGCACCGCGAAACCGTTGCTGTAGCGCAAATCGGCATAGATGAATCCGTCGCTGCGGCCGCGCATCAGGATCGGCAGCGCCGCGACGAAGCGCGCGAGGCGCTGGTCGGGTTGTGCATCGCCGACCGTCACGTGGCCATCGTTCGAAAGCGTGAGGCTCCAGCTGCCACGCGCGGACAGGTCCACGCCAGTCACGCGCAGGCTGTAGGGCGCGAAATCGATCTGCGCGGTGCGATAGAACGCGAGCACCTCGGCCACGCGATCGTCGGGCGCGTTGAATTGCGGCAGTCCGTTGACGATGCCCGCGTTGGGCACCTTGAAGATGCGGCCGTCGCGGCCCAGCAGCGCATCGCTGCCCCAATGCGCGACGGGATCGATTTCGGTGATGGTGATGTCGAGCGCGTCCGGCCAGTGCTTGCTCACTTCCACGCGGGACACCCACGGCAACGCCGCCACCGCGTCGCGCACCTTGCCGAGGTCGATCGCGAAGAAGCCCGCGCCCAGCGACGGCGCGACCGCCGTGCGCACCTGCGTCGCGCTGACATGGCTGAAGGTCGCGTGCACCTGCAGCTCGCGCACCGGCCAACGGTCGGACGCGAACCAGCCCTGCAGCACGCCGATCACCGGCAGCGTGACCAGCGTGATCGCGATGATCCAGGCAGCGAAACGCAGGGCAACGGCGCCTTTCATGCGGCGCCTCCCGCTTCGCGGTCGAACGAAGTTTCCAGCACGCGCCAGCACAGCTCCGGGTAGTCGATGCCGGCCGCCGCCGCCGCCTTCGGCACCAGCGAGTGCGAAGTCATGCCGGGCGCGGTGTTCACTTCCAGCAACCAGTTGCGGCCGTCGCGATCGCGCATCACGTCGACGCGGCCCCAGCCGGAACAGCCGAGCGCGTCGAAGGCCTGGCGTGCCAGCGCGCGCACGTTGCTCTCCGCATCGCCGTCGAGACCGGGGCAGATGTATTGCGTATCTTCCGCGATGTACTTGGCGTTGTAGTCGTAGTACGCACCCTTCGGCACGATCTTGATGCTGGGCAGCACGTCGTCCTTGAGGATCGAGACGGTGAATTCGTCGCCCTCGATCAGCGTTTCCATCAGCAGGTCGCCGGGATAGCGCTGCGCCAGCGCGACCGCGGCGTCGAGATCCTTTTCGTCGAACACGCGCGACACGCCGACGCTGGAGCCTTCCGAAGCGGGCTTCACGATCAGCGGCAAGCCGACCTTGCGCGCCGCCGCGTGCACATCGGCGCCGCGCGGCAACGGCACAAACTTCGGCGTGGGCAAACCCAGTGAACCCCACACCCACTTGCTGCGCACTTTGTCCATCGACAGCGCCGAACCCAGCACGCCGGAACCGGTGTACGGGATGTGCAGCGAATCCAGCGCACCCTGCAGCACGCCGTCCTCGCCACCGCCGTGCTGCCCGTGCAGGATGTTGAACACGCGCGCGAAGTGTCCCGCGCGCACCGCATCCAGCAGCGCCGGAATGCCGTCGATCGCGTGTGCGTCCACGCCGCGGCTCTTGAGCGCATCCAGCACGCCCTTGCCGGACATCAACGACACCTCGCGCTCGGCCGAGCTGCCGCCCATCACCACCGCGACGCGGCCGAAGTCGCGCGCGCCGGTGATCCGCCGCGTGGCGGTCGTGGTACTCATGCGGCGTCCTCCGTTCTCAGGTGGCCCCGATTGGCGAGGTCCACCGCGGCCGCGCCGATGTCACCCGCGCCGAGCAGGAGCACCAGGTCGCCGTCGCGCAGCAGCGCGGGAAGCGTCTCGTCGAGTTCGCGCGGATGCTCGATGAACACCGGATCGACCTTGCCGCGCGCGCGCACCGCGCGCGCCAGCGAACGTCCATCGGCGCCCGCGATCGGTGCTTCGCCCGCGGGATACACGTCGGTCAGCACCAGCGCGTCGGCTTCGCACAGCACGCCCGCGAAGTCGTCCAGCAGGTCGCGGGTGCGTGTGTAGCGATGCGGCTGGAACACGATCACCAGCCGCCGATCGGGCCAACCCTCCCGCGCGGCTTCCATCACCGCCGCGAGTTCGCGCGGATGGTGGCCATAGTCGTCGACCAGCAGCACCTTGCCAATGTCGATCGGCAGCTCGCCATTGATGTGGAAGCGCCGGCCGACGCCCTGGAAACCTTCCAGCGCGTGCTTGATGGCGTACGGCTCGACGCCGAGATGCCAGCCGATCGTGGCCGCGGCGAGCGCGTTCGACACGTTGTGGCGGCCCGGCAGGTTCAGCGTGATCGGCAGCGTCGGCTGCCCCGGCAGCAGCAGGTCGAAATGGGTGCGCGCGCCTTCAGCCCGCAGATTGGTGCCGCGCACGTCGGCCGCGTGCTCGATCGCATAGGTCAATGTCGAACGCGGCGTGCCCTGCGCCAGTTCGGCGACCTCGGGATTGTCGACGCACAGCACCGCGAGGCCGTAGAACGGCAGGCGATGCAGGAAATCCGTAAAGGCCTGTTTCAGCTCCGCGAAGTCGCCGTGGTAGTGGTCGAGATGATCGGCGTCGATGTTGGTGACCACGGCGATCACGGGCGACAGTTTCAGAAACGAGCCATCGGATTCGTCGGCTTCGGCCACGAGATACGTGCCCGCGCCGAGCCGCGCGTTGGCACCGGCCGACAGCAGTTGCCCGCCTATCACGAAGGTCGGGTCGTAGCCGGCCTCGGCCAGCACGCTGGCGGTGAGGCTGGTGGTGGTGGTCTTGCCGTGCGACCCGGCCACCGCGATGCCGCGCCGGAAGCGCATCAGCTCGCCCAGCATTTCCGCGCGCGGCACCACCGGGATGCGCCGCGCCTCCGCGGCCGCAAGTTCGGGGTTGTCCGCCTTGATCGCGCTCGACACCACCACCGCATCGACGTTGGCGACATGTTCCGCGGCGTGGCCGATCGCGACATCCACGCCCATGCCGGCCAGCCGTTCGGTGACCGGCGAGGCTGCGCGGTCGGAACCCGAGACGTCGTAACCCAGCGTGTGCAGCACCTCGGCGATACCGCTCATGCCGGCGCCGCCGATACCGATGAAGTGCACGCGGCGGAAGCTTTGCATGATGTCGCCGTGCGGCGGGAGGCGATGCGGGGTCATGCGGCCACCTCCAGGCAACGCTGCGCGATCACGGCGGCGGCATCGGGTTTCGCGAGCGTACGCGCGGCATTCGCCATCGCGAGGCGCTTGCCGGCATCGCGCAACAGGCGCTCCAGCACACCGGCGAAGCGCGAGGGGTCGAAATCCCGATCCTGCACCAGCTCCGCGGCACCGGCGGCGACGAAGCCTTCCGCGTTTTTGGTCTGGTGGTCATCCACCGCGTGCGGGAATGGCAGCAGGATCGAACCCAGGCCCGCCGCGGCGAGTTCCGCCAGCGTCAGCGCGCCCGCGCGGCAGATCACGAAGTCGGCCCATGAGTACGCAGACGCCATGTCGGCAATGAACGGCTCGACGCTCGCCTCGACATCGACGCGTGCATACGCGGTGCGCGTCGCCTCGACATGCTTGGCGCCGCATTGGTGACGCACCTCCGGGCGGCGCTCGGCGGGAATGCACGACAACGCATCCGGCAATCCCAGATTCAAGGTGCGCGCGCCCAGGCTGCCGCCCAGCACCAGCAGGCGCGGCGCGCCAATGCGATTCGCGAAGCGCACTTCGGGCGCGGGCAACGCCGCGATGTCGGCGCGTACCGGGTTGCCCGTCCACTCGGCGTGCGCGGCCGGCGGAAACGCATCGGGGAAGCCGGCCATCACCTTGCGCGCGACGCGCGCCAGCACGCGATTGGTGAAGCCCGCCACGCGATTCTGTTCGTGCACCAGCAACGGACGCCGTTGCAGCCACGCCGCGATGCCGCCGGGGCCGGCCACGTAGCCGCCCATCGACACCACGCTGCGCGGATTCGCCTGGCGCAGCACGCGCCACGCACCGACCAGCGCACGTGCCAGCATCCACGGCGCCGCGAGGCGCTGGCGCAAGCCTTTGCCACGCAGGCCCTTCACATGCAGTGTCTGCAGCGTGATGTGATGCTCCGGCACGATGCGATTTTCCATGCCGCCCGCCGCGCCCAGCCACAGCACCGGCACGTCGCGCGCGCGCAACGCCGCCGCGACCGCGAGGCCGGGGAAGATATGGCCGCCGGTACCGCCGGCCATGATCAGCACGGGCGCCTGCACGTTGCTCATGCGTGCACCTTTTCGAGCGTCGGCTCGATGCGCTTGCGCGCCGCCAGCGGCACCGGCGGCGCGCGATCCGTCGCCACACTGGATGCGGCGGAACCGGCAGGCCGGCGCGTGGCCATCCGCCGCGCATCCTCGGCGCGATGGATTTCGTAACCCGCGCGCACCAGGACGCCCAGCATCACGCAGGTCATCAGCGTGCTGGAACCACCGGAACTGATCAGCGGCAGCGTCAGGCCCTTGGTCGGCAACACTCCCAGGTTCACGCCCACCGACACCAGCGCCTGCAGGCCGATCATCAGCGAAATGCCGAACGCGACGTAGCCGGCGCGATGCTGGCCCACCTCGACGCCGCGCAAACCGAGTTGCAATCCTCGCCCGACCAGCAGCGTAAACAGCCCGAGCACGAACAGCACACCGAAGAAGCCGAGTTCCTCCGCGATCACCGCGAGGATGAAATCGGTGTGCGCTTCCGGCAGGTAGAACAATTTCTGCACGCTGCCGCCCAGACCCACGCCGAACCACTTGCCGCGTCCGACCGCGATCAGCGCCTGGGTCAACTGGAAGCCGTTGTCAAACGGGTCCTTCCAAGGATCGAGGAACGAGGTGAGGCGTTTGACGCGATAGTCGGTGGACAGCGCCAGCCACGCGCCCAGCGGAAGCATCGGCAGGCCCATGATCACGAGGTTGCGCATGCGCGCGCCGCCCAGCCACAGCATGCCGATCGTGACCACACCGATCAGTGCGGCCGAACCGAAGTCGGGTTGCGCCAGCAGCAGCGCGGCGGTCAGGCCCGCGACCGCCACCGGCTTCACGGCGCCGAGGAATTTCGTTTCCACCGCATCGCGGTGCCGCACCAGGTAACTGGCGACGTACAGCACCACCGTCAGCTTGGCCAGCTCGACCGGCTGGAATCCGGAAATGCCGAGGTTGATCCAGCGGCGCGCACCGTTGACACGCATGCCGAGGTGCGGCACGAACACCAGCAGCAGCAAGCCGAAGGTGATCAGCATCATCCGCCCGGAATAGCGTTCCAGCCAATCCAGTTCGACGCGCGAGGCGATGACGAAAGCAATGCCACCGCCAACCAGCAAGAATGCGATGTGTCTCTTCAGGTAATGGAACTCGCCGATGTGCTGGCCATCCGCGACCGCGATGGAACTGGACGCAACCATCACGATGCCGAACGCGACCAGCCCGGTGATCGCCAGCAGCAGCCACGGATCGTGGCGGCCCTTCGGACCGAGCTTGCGAACGGCCTGCGTTTGGCGGAAGGCATCAAACACGGTGGCGCCCCTCGTGCCGGGAGTGGGGAATCGGGAATGGGGAATCGGAAAACGCGGAAAAGCCATGCAAGCTCATCGCATTGCAGCCGCGATCCAGGCGGCCGGGACCAAAAGGCGAAGGCGCAGGGAAACGCTCGCGCCACGATTCCCGATTCCCGATTCTCGATTCCCGGTTTTTCATCACCTCACCTTCAACGTCGCCAAACCCACCAGCACCAGCACCACCGAAATGATCCAGAAGCGCACGATCACGCGCGGCTCCGGCCAGCCCTTCAATTCGAAGTGGTGGTGGATCGGCGCCATCCGGAACACACGCTTGCCACGCAACTTGAAGCTGCCGACCTGCAGCATCACCGACGCGGTTTCGACCACGAACAAACCGCCCATCACCAGCAGGATGATTTCCTGGCGCACGATCACCGCGACGCAGCCGATCGCCGCGCCGATCGCGAGCGCACCGACGTCACCCATGAACACTTGCGCGGGATAGGTGTTGAACCACAGGAAACCCAGGCCCGCGCCGGTCAGCGCGCCGCAGAAAACGCTGAGTTCGCCCGCGCCGGGGATCGACGGAATGCCGAGGTAAGCCGAGAACACCGCGTTGCCCGCGAGATATGCGAACCCGCCAAGCGCAGCAGCTACCAGCACCGCCGGCATGATCGCCAATCCGTCCAGGCCATCGGTGAGATTCACCGCGTTGGAAAAGCCGACGATCCACAGGTACGCGACCACCACGAAACCCGCGCCGAGCGGAATCGCCACATGCTTGAACAGCGGCACGTACAGAGCGGTCGCGGCCGGCACGTTCGCGGTATGGAACAGGAACAACGCGGCGGCGAGCCCGACCACCGATTGCGCGAGGTATTTCCAGCGCGCGGGCAACCCGTGCGGATCCTTCAACACGAGCTTGCGGTAATCGTCGTAGAAACCGATCGCGCCAGCCGCCAGCGTCACGAGCAGTACCACCCACAGGTAGCGGCTGTGCAGGTCGCCCCACAACAACGTCGCGATCACGATCGCGGCGAGGATCAACGTCCCGCCCATCGTCGGCGTGCCGGCCTTCGAAAGATGCGTCTGCGGACCATCGCTGCGCACCACCTGCCCGGCCTTCAATTCGGTCAGGCGGCGGATCACGGCGGGGCCGAAGAACAGCGCCACGACCAGCGCCGTCAATGCCGCCATGATGGTGCGGAAGGTGATGTAGTCGAACAGCCGGAACGCGCCGAAATAGATTTCCAGCCAGCGTGAAAGCTCAAGCAACATGCCGGCCACCCCCGTTGTCGCCGTCCAGCAACGCCGCGACGACGCGTTCCATGTGCGACGCGTGTGAACCCTTCACCAGCACGCTGGCGTTCGCGTGCAGGTCGCGGCGCAGCGAAGCGACCAGCGCGGGCTGATCCGGGAAAACGCGCGCGTCCGCACCGAAGGCTTCCGCAGCGTTCGCGGCCAGCGCGCCAACCACGTACATCCGCGCAATCCCGCGCTCGCGCGCGGCGCGGCCGATGCCTGCGTGGAACGCGGCCGCATCCGGGCCGAGCTCGCCCATGTCGCCCAGCACCAGCCAACGTTCGCCAGGCTGCAACGCCAAGGTCGCCACGGCCGCCAACGCGGAACCCGGATTGGCGTTGTAGCTGTCGTCGATCAACACCCACCCCTGCAGTGATTCGTGCCGCAGCAAGCGTCCGCTGACCGCCTCGGCGTCCTGCAGACCCGCGACGATCGCGTCCAGCGGAACGTCCACCGACACCGCCAGCGCCGCCGCCGCCGCCGCATTGGCGACGTTGTGGCGTCCCGGCAACGGCAAGTGCATGGCGGCTTCGCCGGCGGGCGTCCGCAACGTGAAGCGGCTGCCGGCCGCGTCCAGCACAATCCCCGTGGCGGTGACGTCCGCCTCCGCATCGAGCCCGAAGCGCAGCTTGCGGCGTGTTCCCGCAAGCCCCGCGAAATACATCGCGAAGGCATCGTCGGCGTTGATGACCGCGACCCCGTCGGGCGGCAACGCCTGGTACATCGCGCCCTTGGTTTCGGCGATGCCTTCCAGGGTGTGCATGCGCTCGAGGTGCGCGGGCGCGATGTTGTTGACGAGTCCGATGCGCGGACGCGCGATAGATGCGAGGTAGGCGATGTCGCCGGGCTTGCCGGCGCCCATTTCCAGCACCGCGTAGCGCGCGTCTTCCGGCATCGCGAGCAAGGTCAGTGGCAGGCCGATCTCGTTGTTGAAGCTGCCGCTGTTGGAATGCGTCGTGCCGTGGCGGGCGAGGACGCGCGCGGTCAGCGCCTTGACGCTGGTCTTGCCGTTGGAACCGGTGATGCCGATCACCGTGACGTCGCGCTGCGCGCGCACGGCGCTGGCGAGATCGCCCAATGCGTGCAGCGTGTCCGCCACCACGATTTGCGGAATGCCGGCATCCACGCGTCGCGACACGATCGCACCCGCCGCACCGCGCGCCGCCGCATCGTTGACGTGGTCGTGGCCGTCGTGCTGCTCGCCAATCAACGCAACGAACAGTTCGCCCGGCTTGATGGTGCGCGAGTCGGTGGACACACCGCACGCGGTCGCATCCGCGCCCTGCAGCACGCCACGCGTCCACACCCCGATTTCCTTGAGACGGAGGCTCAGCACGGATGCGCCTCCAAGGTGGCGCGCGCCACCTGCAGATCATCGAACGGATGCTTGACCCCGCCGACTTCCTGATAGGTTTCATGGCCCTTGCCCGCGATCAGCACCACGTCGCCCGCTCGCGCCTGTGCGATCGCGATGCCGATCGCGCGCGCGCGGTCGCGTTCGACCGTCGCGCGCTCCGGTGCATGCATGCCGGCCACGATTTGCGCGACGATCGCATCGCCGTCTTCGCCGCGCGGGTTGTCATCGGTGACGATCACGGCATCCGCCATCCGCTCGGCGATCGCGCCCATGATCGGACGCTTGCCCGCATCGCGTTCGCCCCCGCAGCCGAACACGCAGATCAACGTGCCGTCGCAGTGCGCGCGCAACGCCGCCAGCACCTGCTCCAGCGCGTCCGGCTTGTGCGAATAATCGACCACCACCAGCGGCGAGGCACCGCCACCGAGCCGGTTCATGCGGCCATTGATCGGCCGCAATGCTTCCAGCGCGTCGCGAATCTGCGCGAACGGCACGTCCAGCGCGCCCAGCACCCCCACCACCGCAAGCAGGTTGGCCACGTTGAAGCGGCCGAGCAGGCTGCTGTGCACCGCCGCTTCGCCCCAAGGCGTCACAAGGTGGAAGTCAATGCCGTCCGAATGGGTGTGGGCATCGGTTGCCTGGACGTCGGCATCCGCGGTGTCGATGCCGCAGCGCAGGAGTCTGGTGTCGCCCGGAATCCGCCCCGCGAGCTCGCGACCGAACGCATCGTCGACATTGATCACCGCGGCGCTGAGGTTCGGCCACGCGAACAGTTTGGCCTTGGCCAGGCCATAGGCTTCCATCGTGCCGTGGTAATCCAGATGATCGCGCGTGAGATTGGTGAACACCGCGACGTCGAAATGGATGCCGTCCACGCGATGCTGGTCGAGCGCGTGCGAAGACACTTCCATCGCCACGTTCGTCGCGCCGGCGTCGCGGAATTCGGCCATCAGGCCATGCACGCGGATCACGTCCGGCGTGGTGCGCTCGCCTGCATGCAGCGAACCGTGCAGGCCAGCACCCAGCGTCCCGATCGTCGCGGCACGCTTGCCGAGCTGCGCGAAGGCCTGCGCCAGCAATTGCACGATGGACGTCTTGCCGCTGGTGCCGGTGACGCCCACCACCGTCAATGCGGCCGACGGATCGCCGAAAAAGCGCGCGGCGATTTCGCCGAGCCGCAAGCGCAGGTCGTCGATCCGGATGACGGGAATCGGGAATCGGACTGCGGAGGCAGGATGCCGAAGCGAACGGCGAAGCGGGCCCGAAGGGCGAGCCGCAGGAGCGGCGAGATTCTCGGGAACCGGTGGCTCAGCCAGAATGGTGGCTGCGCCGTGCTCCACCGCCTGCGGCGCAAACTCGATCCCGTGATGTTTCGCACCGGCCAGCGCGACGAAGGCATCGCCCGCGCGCACGGCATGCGAATCCTGGGTCAAACCGGACACCATGATGTCACCACGCGAAGGCGTCGCGATGCCGCGCAGCAGTTCGTCGAGCCGCATCGCGCTCATGGCGTGCCTCCCTGCACGGGGCGCGCGGCGGCAACCGCGCCCGCGGGCGGCACGGGCGGCGGCACCGGCGCAGGCGCCACTGGGCCGCCCGCGTACCACTGCTGGACGTTGTCGGGAGGAATATCCAGCAGGCGCAGCGCGCCCGTCATCACGTCCCGGAACACCGGCGCAGACACGAGGCCGCCGAAATATTCCCCGCCACGCCCGCCGGCATCGCGCACGATCACCACGCCAACCAGGCGCGGATTGCTGGCAGGCACGATGCCGCAGAACAGTGCGGCATAACGGTTGTGCGAATAACCGCCTGCAATCGCAAGGTGCGCGGTACCGGTCTTGCCGGCGACCGTGTAATCGGGGATCGCCGCCTGCGGCGCGGTGGCCGGGGGCGCACCCACGACGGTGCGCAGCATCGCCATGACTTCATCGGAAATCTTTTGCGGCTCCACACGCACGCCCGGGTTGTCATCGCCCGCGACGAAGGTGGGCGTGTGCTTGACGCCGCCGTCCGCGATGGCGGCGTAAGCCTGCGCCAGCTGCAGTGCGGTGACGTTGAGTCCGTAGCCGAACGAAATCGTGGCCTTGACGAAGTCGCCCCAGGTACGTGGCGGCGGGATGTAGCCGCCCACCTCGCCCGGAAAGCCGCTGCCGGTGCTGGCGCCGAATCCGAACTGGTGCAGCACGCCGGACATCTGCTGCGGCGTCAGCGTCAACGAAATCTTCGACGCGCCCACATTGCTGGAAACGGTGATCACGCGGCTGACGTCGATCAGGCCATTGTTGCTGTCGTCGCGGATCAGATGACCGTCGATCGTGAACGTGCCGGGGCTGGTGTTGATCGGGGTGGTCGGCGTCCACTTGCCCGACTCCAGCGCGGTGGTGATCGTGAACGGCTTCATGGTCGAACCAGGTTCGGTCACGTCGGTGACCGCGCGATTGCGCCGCTGCGCCGAATTGCTGCTGTCGAGGTCGTTGGGGTTGTACGACGGCACGTTGACCATCGCCAGGATTTCGCCGTTGCGCGGATCGAGGATCACCATCGAGCCGGACGCGGCGTGGCGCTTGACCACGGCGTCGGTGAGCGCCTGGTAGGCGAGGTACTGGATACGGCTGTCGATACTGAGCGTGAGGTCGTGGCCCGGTACCGGCGCCTTGGTCTGCTCGACGTTCTCGACCACGTGGCCGAGGCGGTCGCGGATCACGCGCTTCTCGCCCGGCTTGCCGGCCAGCCAACCGTCGTAGGCGAGCTCCAGCCCTTCCTGCCCGTGATCGTCGATATTGGTGAAGCCGAGCACATGCGCCATCGCGGCGCCTTCGGGGTAGTAGCGCTTGTACTCGCGCTGCGCGTTCACGCCCGGAATATCGAGCGCCAGAATCGCCTTCGCGGCTTCCGGCGGCATCAGCCGGCGCAGGTACACGAATTCGCGGCCGTTGCGCGTCTCCAGCTTGCGCGACAGATCGACGGCGTCGACCCCCAGTGCCTTGGCCAACTCGGGAATCCGGTCAGTGTGTTGCAACAGCTCGTCCGGATTCGCCCACAAGGAAAGCATGGGCGTGGAGACCGCCAGCGGCACGCCGTTGCGGTCGTAGATGGTGCCGCGCGAAACGGGAATGGGAACGTCGCGCAGAAAGCGCGCGTCGCCCTGCTTCTGCAGGAACGCCTGATGCACCACCTGCAGGTCGACCGCGCGCGCAACCAGGCCCAGCGCGGCCAACGCCAACACGCCGACCACCAGCACCAGGCGCCTGCGCGTGTCCGGGCGCTGCCTGCGCGGCGGACGCGAGAAATGCTCCGGTGGCCGGTGCAGTTTCATTCGTGGATCATCTCCACGCTGGATGCGGGCGGACTGAGCATGCCGAGCTGTCCGCGCGCGATCGATTCGATCCGCGACGGGCTGGCCCACGTGGCCTGTTCGAGTTCCAGGCGGCCGAACTCGACGTTCAGGGCATCGCGCTGGTTTTGCAGCTTCGACAAATCGACAAACGCGGTGCGGTCCTGGTGGCGCGCCCACACCACGGCGATGCCGCTGGCGATCACCGCCAGCAGCAACACGCCCACCGCGAGCACGCCGATAACCTTCATGGCGCGCCCTCCGGCGCGACTTTCTCGGCGATCCGCAACACCGCCGAACGCGCGCGCGGGTTGCCCGCAATCTCGTCGTCACCCGCCCGCTGCGCGCGGCCGACAGCGCGCAGCGGCGCAGGCCCGGCTGGCGGCTGCGGCAAACCGCGGCGCACCGAAACCGGCTGCGGACCACGGATGAATTGCTTGACGATACGGTCCTCCAGCGAGTGGAAGCTGATCACGGCCAGCCGCCCGCCTGGTTTCAGCACTTCGACGGCAACCGGCAATGCGCGCTCCAGTGAACCCAACTCGTCGTTCACCTGCAGGCGCAACGCCTGGAACGTGCGGGTGGCAGGATGCTTGTTGCGTTCACGCCGGCCCAGCGTGCGTTCGACCAGCTCGGCCAATTCCTGCGTGGTATGGAGCGGCGATTCGGCGCGACGCCCGACGATCGCGTGCGCAATGCGGCGGCTCATCCGTTCCTCGCCGTACTGAAACAGCACGTTGGCGATCTCGCGTTCGCCGGCACGCGCGAGGAAATCCGCGGCGCTTTCGCCCATGGTCGGATCCATGCGCATGTCCAGCGGCGCATCCGACTGGAACGAAAAACCGCGTGTGGCATCGTCGAGCTGTGGCGAGGACACGCCAAGGTCCAGCAGCACGCCATCGAGTTCGCGCACCTGATCCCACTCGCCCATTTCAGAAAAGTTCGCATGACGGATCGCGACGCGCGGATCGCTGCCGAACTCGCGCCGCGCATGTGCGATGGCTTCGGGATCGCGATCCATCAGCAGCAACCGACCATCGGCGCCGAGACGTTTGAAAATCGCGCGGGCATGGCCGCCACGTCCAAAGGTGCCGTCGAAATAGCGCCCGTCCGGGCGAATCGCCAGCCCGTCGAGCACGGCATCCCGCATCACCGGGATGTGTTCCAACTCCCGCCCGGCCATCATTGCTCGCGTTCCGTCCATTCGCCGCACCGATGCACGCCGCGCGCACCGCCCATGTCCCATCCGCATCATCCGGCCCGGCGAAGACCGCCGTTCGCCGAATGCGTGTGTCACAACCTGAGTCCCGCCATTTCCTCGCTGACTTCCTCCTCGCCGATCGTCTGATGGATCTTCGCGAGATGAGCCTGCTCACTCCACAACTCGAATTTGTTGCCCATGCCCAACAGCACCGCTTTTTTCTCGATGCCGGAAGCCACGCGCTGGCTGGCCGGCAACAGCACGCGCGCCGCGCCATCCAGTTCCACCAGCGCGGCCGCGCCGACCAGTTTCAATTGCAGGTCGCGATGCACGCGCTTGACGTTGGGCAACGCGTTCACCTGGTCGCGTACCCGCTCCCAATCGGGCTGAGGGAAGACCCAGAGGCAGCCCTGCTCGAACGGGTTGTAGGTGATGACCAGGCGACCGTTGCACACGCGCGCAATCGGCTCGCGGTAGGCTGTGGGAATCGCCAACCGGCCCTTGTCGTCAACGCTGATAGCGGTTTCGCCCTGGAACATGCGACTTGGTTTCCCACGTTTTCCCACAAAACCACACGGGTACCCACCTTAGTCGCAGGAGGTGAGACTGTCAACAAATTTCGCTTTTAGATCAAAGGGAAAGGCGAATTTCTGACTAAATTTCAGGTGCTCTATCAGCTGTGAACGCAAGGTCATTGAATCCAAAAGATTTCGTTCGACGGCAATTGGCCCGCTCTCGGTTGAAAGCGGGCATTCAAACGCGCCATGGCCGAATCCGGGTTCAGTCTGAAGTTAGTTTCACGCAAAGGGGCAAGGCGCGGATCCGCGCGGAGTGCGCAATTCCGAACCGCGCACAAACAACACTCCAATCGAAGCGGCTGTTTGTGGAAGCCAGGCCATGGATGGCCGAGGTGGACTTGATGGCCGGTCGGTTCGCATGCCGCGCGGCCCCGCAACGAAACAGCGAGCAGGCACGCGAGCACGCCTTCGTGAGAAGCAAGGCCATGATGGCCGTGGTGGAGTCGCACGGCCGGCAGATTCGACACGCCGCGCAACAATGCAACGAAGCGGCGAGCACCGACGCGAGCACAAAAACGTGGAGTCGGCCTGTAAGCCGGGTCCTGTGCGCCTTGCGGCGTGACAGTCATTCCTCTAGGCCAGGCGTCACCGCCTGGCTCAAGCAACCAACCCGGGAACGGCGCGGGCCACGCCATCGTTCCCCTATTTGGTCTTGCTTCGGGTGGGGTTTGCCGTGCCGGTCTGTTGCCAGACTCGCGGTGGGCTCTTGCCCCACCGTTTCACCCTTGCCTGATCCCCTTGCGGGGCCATCGGCGGTCTACTCTCTGTTGCACTTTCCGTCGGCTCGCGCCGCCCAGGCGTTACCTGGCACCTTGCCCTGTGAAGCCCGGACTTTCCTCGGCGTTCTTGCGAACGACGCGACTGTCCGGCCGACTCCACGGGTGATTCTATCAGCCACCGTACAAATCCTTGCGCGGCGCGCCGCTGATCACGGCGGCAAGCTTCGCCGCTTGCGCGGGCGCAAGCTCCCCGCGCAGCAGCGCATACACGCGGCGGCCTTCGGCAAGCCTGGCATCGGCTTCTTCGCCACGCCCGGCGATCACCAGCACGCATTCGCCGAGGCGTTGTTCCGGATCTTCCGCGACCCGCGCGGCAATATCCTCCAGCGTCATGCCAATGCAGGTTTCGTGCAGCTTGGTCAATTCGCGCAGCAGCCGGGCTTCACGCTCAGCGCCAAAGATGTCGCGCAGATCCGCACAACATTCGACGATGCGATGCGAGGATTCGTAGATCACCAGCGTGCGCGCTTCGTCCACGAGTTCGCGCAACCGCTCGCGTCGTGCGGAGGCCTTCGCGGGAAGAAATCCCTCGAACACGAAGCGATCGCTTGGCAGGCCCGCCACCGACAATGCCGCGATCGCGGCGCACGCGCCCGGCACCGGTACGACGTCAAGGCCGGCTTCACGCGCGGCGCGCACCAGCCGGAAGCCCGGATCGCTGATCAGTGGCGTGCCCGCGTCCGAAATCAGCGCCACGTCCTCGCCGGCCTGAAGTTTCGCCATCAGCGCCACCACCGCCGCGCGTTCGTTGTGTTCATGCAGCGCGGTCAGCGGTGTCGCAATGCCGAAGTGTTGCAGCAACGGGCGGCTGTGCCGCGTGTCTTCGGCAGCGATCACGCCCACGTCGCGCAACGCCTGCTGGGCGCGTGGCGAAAGATCACCGAGATTGCCGATCGGCGTGGCGATCACCCACAATTTCCCCGCGCTGCCGCCCTTCATCCCGTGGACCCTGCCCGCTCGAATCGATCCGCTATCATCGCCCAACATGGTGTCGAAAACACCATGTTGGTGCGGACCATGGATGGTCCGTCGCGGATCAGGCGCAGCATGCGCTTGATCCGGCGAAGCCGAGCCCGGGCGAGTACCGGACTCGGCGTGTCGACAAAGTGCAGGACCGCACTTCTTCAACATCCAACAAAGTCGCAGCGCGATGACCGCGCAGGGAAATCAAATGGTCAGGACCAGGCATTCCGCGCAGATCGTTTTCATGTCGGTGGCGCTGTCGATGTTGGCGGCCTGCGCCACACTCGGGCCCTCCTCGCCATCCAGCCCGCAGGCACAGGCGCAGGAAGCGGCCGACCGCATCCACGTGGCGAATGCCGCGCTGCAACGTGGCCACGCCGATGCCGCACTGAAACAACTGGGCGCGCTGCCCTCGTCCTTGCCGCCCGACGTGCAACGGCAGGCGCTGGACGTGCAGGCACGGGCACAACTCGCGCTCGGTGCGCGCGTCGATGCCGCACGCACACTGGCGAAACGCGCCTTGCTGTTGCCGCCCGCCGCGCAGGCCGCCGAACACCAGCGGGTGGTCGCGATCCTGGCCGGCATGGGCAGCGCCGGATTGAAAGCGCTGTTCCCGACCCTCGCCGACAACGATCCGCTCAAACCCTATGTCGGCCAGGCGCTTGCGCGTTCCGGCACGGCCACGCCACTGGCACTGCCGCAGTTGAACGAACCGGTCGGCACGCTGACTGGTGCGTCTGTACCGCAGGGCTTTGCGATGCCCGCCCACGTGGCACTGCTGCTGCCTGCGACGGGCCCCGTGGCCGTGGCGAGCGCAGCCGTTCGCGACGGGTTCTTCGCCGCCTATTTCCATGCGCCGGCGACCCAGGAACGGCGGCCCACGATCAAGGTCTATGACACCGGCGGCACGGCCGACGGCGCGCTGGCGGCCTATCAGCGGGCCGCCGCGGACGGCGCCTCGCTGGTGGTGGGCCCGCTCAGCCGCGGTGCGGTCGGCGCGCTGTTCTCGCAAGCCTCGCTGCCGGTGCCCGTGCTCGCCCTCAATCGCGCCCAGGGCGGCCAGTCGGTGCCCGCGGGCAGCGCTGAATTTGCCTTGCTGCCCGAAGCCGAAGGTGCGCAACTGGGCGCGCGCATGATCACCTTGGGCCTGCACGCGGCCATCGTGTTCCGCGGCAACGACGACACCTCGTCGCGCACGTTCGCCGCATTCAAGCTCGAGTTCGAAAGCCTCGGCGGCCAGGTCGCCAACGACATCGTGCTGCAGCCGGGCGACGTCGATTTCGCGGCGCAGGTCCAGGCCGCGCTCGCGGGTTCCGGAAGCCAGACCGGCATCGTGGCGTTGCTGCGCCCCGACCAGGCGCGGCTGCTGCTGCCGCAATTGCGACTCGCACGTTCGACGCTGCCGGTGTTCTCGACCTCGATGGTCTATTCGGGCGACGAAAATGCCACCGCCGACAGCGACCTCGACGGCATCCGGTTCAGCGACGAACCGTGGTTGTACGACGCGCAGGCCGGACTGCCCAGCCACGCGACGCTTGCTTCGCAACTGTCCACGGCCGTGGGCCCGGCGGCGCGCCTGTTCGCGTTCGGCATGGACGCGTACGCATTGATGCCCTACCTCGGGTGGCTGCGCAGCCATCCCGGCAGCTATCTCGCCGGCGCGACCGGCCAACTGACCATGGATGCCTTCGGCCAGGTGCAACGCACGCCGATCTGGGTGCAATTCCAGGGCGGTGTCGCGCGCCCGGTCGCGGCGGGCCTGGAAGCGCAACCGGTCGACAGCGCGACGCCGACGGAACCATGAAGCCGGGCGCGATCGGCGCGCGCTTCGAGCAAATTGCCCTCGAGTGCATGGAACGCGCCGGCCTGAAACTGGTCGAACGCAACTATCGCACCCGTTTCGGGGAACTGGATTTGATCATGCGCGACGGTGCGACATTGGTATTCGCGGAAGTGCGCTACCGGCGCGACGCACGCTTCGGCGGCGGCGCGGCTTCCGTGGGCGCCGCCAAACGCGAAAAACTCACGCGCGCGGCGCAGGGCTTCCTGCAGGCGCATCCGCGTTTCGCTTCCTCGCCATGCAGGTTCGATGTGATAGCTTTCGACGGCGACGCGGACGCGCCAGCCTTTGATTGGCAGCGCGCTGCTTTCGAGATTTGCTGATGACGGGACACAACATGCGCCAAACCCTACTCTTCTCCGCTGCACTCGCCCTTTGCATCGCCGTTTCCGCGTGCAGTGTGTTCACGCCACGACGCGGTTTCAACCGCGTCGTCAACGACCGCAACGTGCAGATCACCGCGCAACGCGCGCTGGACAACGACTCCGAACTCTCCGGCCGCGCCCACATCGGCACCAGCGTGTACAACGGCGTGCTGTTGTTGATCGGCGAGGCGAGCACCGAAGAGGTCAAGCAGCGCGCCGAGGCCGACGTCACCGGTTACGAGGGCGTGCAACGCGTCGTGAACCTGATCGACGTGATGCCGTTGCAATCGGTGGGCCGTTCGGCACTCGATGCGTCATTGACCGCAAGGGTGAAGACCTCGCTGCTGCACATCGACATGCCCGGTTTCGATCCCGGCCGCGTCAAGATCAGTACCGCGCACGGCAACGTCTATTTGATGGGACTGGTCAGCCACAAGGAAGCCGACGCGGTCGTGGAGCAGGCGCGCCACGTCGCCGGGGTGAACAAGGTGGTCCAGGTATTCGAATACACGGATTGACGTATTTTTGCGATCGTCCATGATCGCTGCACCCTGACCGAGGTCACTTGGGTTACGACTCGCATCGTCTAAACTCGCACGATGAAACAGTCGGCCACGCTGGCACCCAGGCCCATCCGTAATACCGAATCCTTTGACGCCCTGATGGCGCGCATCCGCGCCTGCCAGGTGTGCGCGCAGCACTTGCCGCACGGCTGCCGCCCGGTGTTGCAGGCACATCCCGATGCACGCCTGTTGATCGTCAGCCAGGCACCGGGGCGCAAGGTGCACGACACCGGCGTTCCCTTCAACGACAAAAGCGGCGACAAGTTGCGCGAGTGGCTCGGCATCGACGCGCCAACGTTCTACGACGCACACAAGGTCGCGATCGTGCCGATGGGATTCTGCTATCCCGGCAAGGGATCCTCGGGCGACCTGCCGCCGCGTCCCGAATGCGCACCGCTATGGCACCCGCAACTGATGCCGCGCCTGAAGAACCTCAGGCTTACGCTGGCGATCGGCGGCTACGCGATCCGCGGCATGCTGGGCGAACGCCGCAAGGCTACGCTGACGGACACCTGCACGGCGTGGCGCGAATACTTCGACGCCGGCATCCTGCCGCTGCCGCACCCCAGCCCGCGCAACACCGCCTGGTTCCTTTACCACCCGTGGTTCGAAGCCGAGGTATTGCCCGCGCTGCGGCGGCGCGTGCGCCGCGCGCTCAAGGACTGACACGATTGCCTTCTCGCGTCAGGCCAGATTCCGCACCGCCAGCGCAATCAGTTGCAACACGACCAGCGCATAGACACCGGCGACCACGTCATCCAGCATCACGCCAAGGCCGCCGTGCACGCCGCGATCGGCCCAGCTCACCGGCCATGGCTTCCAGATGTCGAACAGGCGGAACAACGCAAATCCGATGATCATCCACCACCACTGCGTCGGCGCGGCGAACAGCGTGATCCACATGCCGATCACTTCGTCCCACACCAGCGCGCCCTGATCGTGCATGCCGAGGCGGCGGTCGCAAACCCCGCAGGCCCACACGCCGAGCAAAAATCCCGCAGCCAGCACCGCGAGATAAATGCCCGGCGACATACCACGCAGCAGGAACCACCACGGCAGCAGCGCGACCAGCGAACCGGCCGTGCCGGGTGCCTTCGGCGCAAGGCCCGCACCGAACGCGGTCGCGATCCAGCCCGCCGGATGCGACATCAATCTTTTGCGTTGATCGGCGGCAAGCGGCGCGCTCATCGCGCGAAGTGCTCCCAGCCCGCGCGCGCGATTTCAATTTCGTTCGCGTTGGCATCCAGCACGCGTATGCCGGAACCCGCGACGATGCGACCAATGCGCGTCACACCGCACCCGGCGTGTGCGAGTTTCTCGACGATTTCCGTTTCGCGTGCCGAAGGTTCGGTGAAACACAATTCGTAGTCGTCGCCGCCGGACAACGCAAGATCGCGACAGGCTTGCGCGTCGAACGACGCGGCGAGTTGCGATGAGATCGGCAACGCATCGGCTTCGATTTCCGCGCCCACGCCACTGGCCGCGCACACGTGGCCGAGGTCGGCCAGCAAGCCATCCGAAACGTCGATGCAGGCGCTGGCAACCCCCCGCAGCGCAAGACCTGCTGCAACCCGCGGCTCGGGGCGATTCAGACGCGCCAGCAAGCTGGCGTCTGCATCCTCTCGTACATGCTGCCGAAAGGCCGCGACGCGCCCCCCCGCCGCTTCGCGGCCCGCGCTTGCGCGACGCGGGGGATGGCTTTCCTGCAGATCCTGCAACAAACACAACGCTCCCGCCGCATCGCCCAGCATGCCCGTCACGAACACGCTGTCACCCGCGCGTGCACCGCCGCGGGTCAGCCCCAAATCGCGCGGAACCAGACCGAGCACAGTCACCGTGACAGACAACGGCCCTTGCGTGGTGTCGCCACCGACGAGCGCAATCCGCTGCGCACGCGCGAGTTCGGCAAACCCCTGCGCAAACCGTTCGACGAACGCCGTGTCCGCGTCGGGCAACGTCAGTGCGAGCAACGCCCACGCGGGCTCGGCGCCCATCGCCGCGAGATCGGACAGGTTCACCGCCAGCGATTTCCAGCCGATGTCTTCGGGTGCGGCAACGGCCGGGAAGTGCACGCCCGCGACCAGCGTGTCGGTGCAGGCCACCAGTTGCCGGCCGTTGGGAACATCCAGCAGCGCCGCGTCGTCGCCGATGCCCATTGCGACGTCGGTACGCGGGACATTCACTCGCGCACGAATCGCGTCGATCAGGTCGAATTCCATGCGCGGCTGCCGTTACCCGGCATCCCGGAAAAAAACCTGCACGACATCGTCGCGATGCGTCGCCTCGTGCGCGAAGCGGAATCCCGCCTTCGCCGCGAGCCGGATCGATGGCGCGTTGGCGGGATCGATGATGCAGGCCGCGCGGTGCGTGCCGAAATGCGCGTCGCCCCAGGCCAGCACGGCCGCGAGGGCCTCGCTGGCGTAGCCCTGGCCATGCGCCCCGGAAGCGAGCGCCCAGCCGACCTCCGGCATGCCATCCAGTGTCGGTGTCAGTCCGCGCTTGACATCCATGTAGCCGATGTCGCCCAGCATCCGGCCACCGGCTTTTTCTTCGATCGCCCAGAAACCGTAGCCGAGCAGCTTCCACAAACCCGCGTAGCGCAGCAGCCGCAGCCACGCATCGTGCGGTGTCGCGGGCACGCCGCCGATGAACCGGACGACTTCCGGATCGCCCCAGATTGCCGACAACGCCGCATAATCATCAAGCCGGTGTCCGCGCAGGCGCAGCCGGCCGGTTTCCAGCACGGGCGCGCCCGTATCCGCCTCGCCGGGACTCGCCATCAGCCGCGTTTCTCCACCGCGCGCGTTGCTCCGGCCAGCTTGTCGAGCACGCCATTGACGTAGGTGTGGCCCTGTTCGGAACCGAAGCGCTTGGTGACTTCCACGGCCTCGTTCAACACCACGCGAAACGGCACGTCGGGGCGACATTTCAGCTCGTACGCGGCCAGTCGCAGCACCGCGCGCTCGATCGGATCGACGCGCTCGATACCGCGATCGAGGAATGGCGCGAGCGACGCGTCGAGTTCCTTGCAGTGCGCTTCGACGCCGCGCAACAGGTCCTCGAAATACTCGAGATCGGCGATCTGCATGTCCTGCTCGCCGCGAAAATCGTCGATCACCTTGCGCATGGGATTGCCGCCGAGCTCCCACGCGTACAGACCCTGCACCGCGCGCCGGCGTGCACGCGTACGTGCGGCGGGATCGATGCCATCGTCGCGGCCGGGGCCGGTCATGCGGAAAACTCCTTGAGCAATGCCGCCATCTCGATCGCGGACAACACGACATCCGCACCCTTGTTGCCGCGCGCGCCACCGGCACGCGCCCACGCATCGGCTTCATCTTCCACCGCGAGTACGCCGTTCAGCACCGGCACGCCGAAATCGAGCGCCACGCGCATCAAGCCGCGCGCGCATTCGTCCGCGACGTGTTCGTAATGGCGGGTTTCGCCACGCACCACACAACCCAGCGCGACGATCACGGCATGCCGACCGTTTTGCGCGAGGCGTTTCGCCAGTACCGGCAACTCCCATGCACCAGGCACGCGCAGCACGTCCAGCGCGTCGTCGGCCACACCGTGCGCCGCCAAGGCCGCGCGCGCGCCTTCCACCAGCGCATCGACGATCTCGCCATTCCAGCGGCTCGCGATGATGGCGTAACGCGCGCCGGGCGGCGAGCGAAGGTTGGCGTGGGTCTGGACAGTTTGATCGGACATGGTTCGAGACAGCGATTCGAAGCTCGGAAAGCGTAGCAGCGCCGCGCGGAACTCCCTACTTCACGGCCGCCGCAGCGGCCGCATCCACGTATTCGACAACCTCGAGATCGAACCCGGAAAGCCCGACCAGCTTGCGCGGGGTGCCCAGCACGCGCAACCGGCGCACGCCGAGGTCGGCGAGGATCTGCGCACCGAGGCCCAACTGGCGCCACTCGCGCTGTGCCGCTGCCTTGCGCCCGGTTGTGGGCGCAGGCGCAGGTTCGCGATTCAGGCGTGCAAGCAAGCCGTCGGAATCTTCGTCCGCCGCCAGCACCACCACGATGCCACTGCCTTCGGCAGCGATGAGGCGCAGGGCGGCGGTCATGGTCATGCCGAGATCGTCGCGTTCGAGGTGAAGCACGTCAGACAAGGTATTGCGCACATGCACGCGGACCAGCACCGGCTCACCGCCATCAACCGCACCGCGCACCAGCGCGAAATGGACGTCACCGCGCAGGCGATCGCGCCAGGCGACCAGCCGGAACGCGCCGAACTCGGTCTGCACGTCCGATTCATGCACGCGCTCGATGGTTTTTTCTGTGGCAAGGCGATGCCGGATCAGGTCGGCGATGTTGCCAATCTTCAGACCGTGCTTTGCTGCAAATTTCTCGAGGTCTGGACGCCGCGCCATCGAACCGTCTTCGCGCAATATTTCGACCAGCACGCCCGCGGGCTCGCAGCCCGCCAGCGTCGCCAAATCCACCGCGGCTTCGGTATGACCCGCGCGCGTCAGCACGCCCCCGGGTTGCGCCAACAGCGGGAACACGTGGCCGGGCTGCACCAGATCGGAGGCCTTTGCGTCGGCGGCCACCGCGGCCTGGATGGTGCGCGCACGGTCGTGCGCGGAAATGCCGGTGGTGACGCCGCTCGCGGCTTCGATCGAGACGGTGAAGTTGGTGTGGTACGCCGAACCGTTGTCCCGCACCATCGGCTGCAGGCCGAGGCGATCGCAGCGCGCCCGATCGAGCGCCAGGCAGATCAGCCCGCGTCCCTCGCGCGCCATGAAGTTGATGTCTTCCGCGCGCACCTTGCCGGCGGCCATGATCAGGTCGCCTTCGTTTTCGCGGTCCTCGTCGTCCAGCATCACCACCATGCGGCCGGCGGCGATCTCTTCCAGCAATTCGGAAATGCTTGCGAAGGCCATCGCTCAATGCTCCTTTGCAACCAGCAGGCGTTCCACGTAACGCGCCAGCATGTCGATTTCGAGGTTCACGCGATCGCCCGCGTGGCGGTCGCTGAAGGTGGTGTGTGCCACCGTATGTGGAACAAGGTTCACTTCGAATTCATCCCCATCGACGACATTGACGGTCAGGCTGACGCCATCCATGCAGACCGAACCCTTGGCCGCGATGTAGCGCATCAGTTCATGCGGCGCCGCGATGCGCCAGCGCTGCGAACGCGCATCGGGTTCGATCGCGATGATCGTGCCGATGCCGTCGACGTGTCCCGAAACCAGATGGCCGCCCAGCCGGTCGGACAGCCGCAAGGCCTTTTCGAGATTGACGCGATCGCCAACTCCGAGGCCGCCGAGGGTGGTCAGGGCGAGGCTCTCGTTCGAAACATCGAACGCCAGCGTGTCGCCCTCGCGCTCGACCACCGTCAGGCAACAGCCCGACACCGCGATGCTGTCGCCCAGCGCGATGTCGGTTGCATCGAAATCGGGCGCGACGAGCGCAAAACGCAAGTCGCCGCCGCGCGGTTCGCTGCGCGTGACGCGGCCGGTGGACTGGATGATGCCGGTAAACATCAACGCGCCTCCCTGAACGAGGCGGCGATTCCGCAAACATTGGACATGAACGTTCTCCGCGTGACGAATGGCGAGAACGCCCCAAGGCATGAGGCCGGCGCTGCAAGGCGCCGAACCGTCTTCGCTTTATCCGGACTTTCCGGCAGCGATCACCTGCTGCCGACCGTCGGCTCCGGCATTCGACCGGATCTGCTGACCTTTCGCAGCCGCGAAAGCGCTCGCGGGCTTGTCCTTGAGGACCTACCGCCGGTGGGGAATTGCGCCCCGCCCTGAAGACGTCTGTACCGGCGGCGAAGCCGGCACGCGCATTATAGCGCTGCGGGACGCAGCAGCAGGCGCTGGTCCCGGCCGATCATGCGCCGGTCGACCACGCGCCAGTCGCGGCGTTCCGCCATCGATGCCAGCGGCGGCAACGTCAGCAAAGGCCGCGCGGTGTCGCCCAGCACAGCCGGTGCGACGTACAACAGCAACTCGTCGACGAGATTGTGTTCGAACAGCGCGCCGCACAACGCCGGGCCGGCTTCGACCTGCAATTCGTTGACGCCACGCGCGGCGAGCAACCGCAAGGCTGCCACAAGATCGATCCGGTTTCCCGCATCGACCGCCACTTCGACGAGTTCGACGCGGCTGTAGCGATCATCCTTCGGCCGCACACCCGCTGCGTGCAACACCAGCGTCGGCGCGCTGTCGTCGAGCAGATGGGCGTCGGGTCTGAGAGCATCGAGGCGCGCGTCCAACATCACGCGCAGCGGCGGAACAAAGTCTTTTCCCTCTCCCTCCGGGAAAGGGTGCCCCGAAGGGGCGGGTGAGGATTCGGGATCATTACGATGTACCAATTTCGTCGAACCCTCACCCCGGCGCTGCGCGCTCGGCGCGACGCGCTGCCTCTCCCGGAGGGAGAGGGGTTCAAGATCATGCATCCGCACCGTCAGCCGCGGATCATCCGCACGCGCGGTGCCGGCACCCGTCAGGATCGCCGAACTGCGCGCGCGCCAGCGCTGCACGTCGGCGCGCGCCGCCTCGCCGGTGATCCATTTCGATTCGCCATTCGCCAGCGCGGTGCGACCATCCAGGCTCATCGCCAGTTTCACGCGGACCCAGGGGCGACCACGTTCGAAACGCGAGAAAAACCCGCGATTGATTTCACGCGCGGCGTCGCGCATCAACCCCGCTTGCACCGCGATGCCGGCTTCGCGCAAGCGTTGTGCGCCTGCACCAGCAATCTTCGGGTTGGGATCCTCCGAAGCGGTCGCCACCCGTGCGATGCCAGCCTCGATCAACGCATCCGCGCAGGGCGGCGTGCGGCCCTGGTGCGAACATGGCTCCAGCGTCACGTACGCGGTCGCACCACGCGCACGCTCGTCTGCCGCGCGCAACGCAAATACTTCCGCGTGCGGCTCACCGGCGCGCTGGTGCCAACCCTCGCCGACGATTTCCCCATCACGCGCGATCACGCAGCCGACGCGCGGATTGGGTTGGGTCGTGAACAGGCCACGTTCGGCCAGGCGCAGCGCGCGCGCCATCAAGGCATGATCAAGTGCGGAGAATTCCACTTTGCGTGCTCGCCATTACAGATCGCATCCCGCGATCTGCCCTTCGGGCCGTCGGCTACGCCGACGTTCGCTTCGGCATCCAGCCTCCGCAGTCCCGCGCAGGCGGACTGCGTTTGCAGGATAGCAAACGCGAACGTCGCAGACGGCCAGAAGGGTGAGTGCCAAGGATGGCGCGAATCAATCCAGCGTCGTTGCCGCCCCGCATGAAGCCACTGGATCCCCGCTTTCCTCGATCCTCAACGCGCGGCCATCCTTCGCCACTCCCCGCGTCGCGGAGATGGCGATTTTACAGTTTCAGCGCTTCTTGTTCTTGTCGATCGGCACCACCGCGCCGCCGATCAGCGGCAACTGGCTGTCGCTGGCGGGCAGCTCGTGTTCGAGGCGATCGAGTTCCTCGCGGAAATCGGCAACATCCTCGAACGAGCGATACACGGACGCGTAACGCACGTAGCCGACGTGATCGAGTTTGCGCAGTTCCCCCATCACCAGTTCGCCGATCCGCCGCGACGGCAACTCGCGTTCGGTGCTGACGCGCAACTGCCGCACCACCGCGCGCACCGCGGCTTCGATGCGCTCCTCGGTGACCGGTCGTTTGTGCAGCGCGCGATCGAAACCGGTACGCAACTTGCGCGCATCGAAGGCCTCGCGCCGGCCGTCGCCCTTGATGATCGCCGGCAGCTTCAGTTCCACCGTTTCCACCGTTGAAAACCGCTCGCCGCACGAAGGGCACTCGCGGCGCCGGCGGATGGTCGAGCCTTCCTCCGAAACGCGCGAATCGATCACGCGGGTGTCGATGTTCTGGCAGAAGGGGCAGTGCATGCATCAACCGTATACGGGGAATTTCGCGCACTGCGCGTTCACCAGCGCGCGCACGTTGTCGATGACCTTGTCGTCGTTGGGCGTGTCCAGCACATCAGCCACCCAGCCGGCGAGTTCGACGCAATCGGTTTCCTTGTAGCCACGCGTGGTCACCGCCGGCGTGCCGATACGCAGGCCCGAGGTCACGAACGGCTTCTGCGGATCATTCGGCACCGCGTTCTTGTTGACGGTGATGTGCGCCTTGCCCAGCGCAGCCTCCGCGTCCTTGCCGGTGAGCGGCTTGCCGATCAGGTCGACCAGGAAAAGGTGATCCTCGGTGCCACCGGAGACGATCTTGTAGCCGCGTTCGATCAGCGTCTTCGCCATCGCCTTGGCGTTCTTCACCACTTGTTTCTGGTATTCCTTGAACGACGGTTCCAGCGCTTCCTTGAACGCCACGGCCTTGGCCGCGATCACGTGCATCAGCGGGCCGCCCTGCAGGCCGGGGAACACGATCGACTGCAACTTCTTGACGATGTCCTCGGCGTGCTCACCCATCGCGGAATTTTTCGCCACGATCAGGCCGCCGCGCGGGCCGCGCAGCGTCTTGTGGGTCGTCGAAGTCACTATGTGCGCGTGCGGCAATGGCGACGGATACACGCCCGCGGCGACGAGGCCTGCGACGTGCGCCATGTCCACGAACAGGTAGGCGCCGACCTTGTCGGCGATCGCGCGGAAACGCGCCCAATCCATGATCTGCGAATAGGCGCTGAAACCGGCCACGACCATCTTCGGCTTGTGTTCGAGCGCGAGTTTCTCGATCGCCTCGTAATCGACCAGTCCTTCATCGTTCACGCCGTACTGCACCGCGTGGAAGAGCTTGCCGGACAGGTTCGGCTTGGCGCCGTGGGTCAGATGGCCGCCATGCGCCAGCGACATGCCAAGGATGGTGTCGCCTGGTTGCAGCAGCGCGAAATAGACGGCCTGGTTCGCCTGCGAGCCCGAATGCGGCTGCACGTTGGCGTAGTCGCAGTCGAACAACTGCTTCAGCCGATCGATCGCCAGCGCCTCGGCCACGTCCACGTACTGGCAGCCGCCGTAATAACGCTTGCCGGGATAGCCTTCCGCGTATTTGTTGGTCAGCACCGATCCTTGGGCTTCCAGTACCCGCGGGCTCGCGTAGTTCTCCGACGCGATCAGCTCGACATGGTCTTCCTGGCGCTGCTTCTCTTCCATGATCGCGCTGGCAAGGGCATCGTCGTAACCGGCAATCCGCATTTCGTGGCTGTACATCGCGATCCTCTGACATGCGTAGGGCAACCTGAGGATTCTAGCCCCTTTGGCCGCCCTCCGCGTCCGGCAAGGCGCGCCGATACAGCGCCGACACCATTACGTAGCTGATGATCATCAGCAGCAGCCATGAGCCGATCTTCTCCGGCGGCACCATGTGCCATGCACGATGCTGCGTGGGGTACATCCACACGCGGGTGAAGGTGCCGAGGTTCTCGGCGAACCAGATGAAGAGCGCGACCAGCATGAACCCGACCAGCAGCGGCATGCGGCGATATTTCCGGCGCACGCGGTAGTGAACCCGGCACGGCCCGAACAGCCACGCGATGGCGACGAACAGCAGCCAGCGCAGGTCGAATTTGTAGTGATCGGCGAAAAAGTTGAGGTAAATAGCGGCCGCCAGCAACGCGGTATGGCTCCAGCGCGGATGCCGCGTGAAGCGAAATTCGAACAACCGCCACGCCCGCGCGATGTAGCTGCCGACCGAGGCGTACATGAAGCCGGTGAACAGCGGCACGCCGCCGATATGCAGGATCGAAGCGCCCGGATACACCCATGAGCCCGTCGCCGTCTTGAACAATTCCATCACCGTACCCGTGACGTGGAACAGCACGATCACCGCCGCCTCCCGCCTCGTTTCCAATCCGGTCGCCAGCAGCACGAACTGGATCGCCACGGCCATCAACGTCACGAAGTCGTAGCGCCCGAGCGGCGCGTCGACCGGCCAGAACATCCAGGTGGCGATCAGCAAGGCCAGCATCAGGCCGCCGAAAAGGCACGCCCAGGCCTGCTTGACGCCGAACCAGAACAGTTCGTGCACGAACACGGTGAACCTGCCGCCGCGCGAAGCGCGCGCCGCGATGCGCCGGTCGATGCCGTGCCAGCCGAGCCGGGCCGCGCGCAGGGCGGCGATCATGGCGTGCTCCCACCCGGTTGAACCTGACCCATGGGTATCCTCGGATTCCGGGGCGATATTACTGATCACCGGCGCCTCACGCTTGGCGCAAACGGCCTCGACACGCCATAATGTGAGGTTTATTCGCAACGCAGGCCATGGATGGCCGGTCCACGAAACGAAAGTCGCGCCCTTGCATGCCGGCTGCTATATCGGCAGGGACCGCCGATTTGAACGCCGCAGAAGATGGCCCGCAGGGCGAGCCCCATGGATGTGGCGAGTAGTGGCGCGGGAAAAGAGATGGATGTCGAAAAACAATGACACTGGGTTCCGGCTCGCCGCTGCGCGGCGTCCGGAATGACGAAGAAAAATTCCCGTCCGGGAATCGCGGAGCCAGCATGCAATACATCTACACCATGATCGGCGTATCCAAGATCGTCCCGCCCAAGCGCGAGATCATCAAGGACATTTCGCTTTCGTTTTTCCCCGGTGCCAAGATCGGGCTGCTGGGCCTCAACGGCGCGGGCAAGTCCACGGTGCTGCGCATCATGGCCGGCGTCGATACCGACTTCCAGGGCGAGGCGCGGCCCGCGGCCGGCATCAACATCGGCTACCTCGCGCAGGAGCCGAACCTCGACCCCGACAAGACTGTGCGCGAGGCGGTCGAGGAAGGCCTGTCGAGCATCCTCGATGCGCAAAAGCGCCTCGATGAAATCTACGCCGCCTACGCCGAGGAAGGCGCGGACTTCGACGCGCTCGCGGCCGAACAGCAGAAGCTCGAGAACATCCTCGCCGCGGGCGATGCGCATACCATGGAACGGCAGCTGGAAGTCGCGGCTGACGCGCTGCGCCTGCCGCCGTGGGATGCGAAGATTGGACCCCTATCCGGTGGCGAAAAGCGCCGCGTCGCGCTTTGCCGCCTGCTGCTGTCCAAGCCCGACATGCTGCTGCTGGACGAACCCACCAACCACCTGGACGCCGAATCGGTCGACTGGCTGGAGCAGTTCCTCCACGACTATCCCGGCACCGTGGTTGCGGTGACCCACGATCGCTACTTCCTCGACAACGCGGCCGAGTGGATCCTGGAACTCGACCGCGGCCGCGGCATCCCGTGGAAGGGCAACTATTCCTCGTGGCTGGAACAGAAGGACGAGCGCCTGAAGCAGGAGTCCTCGACCGAAAAGGCCCGCCAGAAGGCGATCCAGAAGGAACTGGAATGGGTGCGCTCGGCCGCCAAGGGCCGCCAGTCCAAGGGCAAGGCGCGCCTCAATCGTTTCGAGGAATTGAACGCCGTCGATTACCAGCGCCGCAACGAGACCAACGAAATCTTCATTCCGCCGGGCGAACGCCTCGGCAACGAAGTGATCGAGTTCAAGCACGTGTCGAAATCGTTCGGCGACCGCTGTCTGATCGACGATTTGTCGTTCAAGATTCCGCCGGGCGCGATCGTCGGCATCATTGGTCCGAATGGTGCCGGCAAATCCACCTTCATGAAAATGGTGATGGGCAAGGAGCAACCGGATTCCGGGGAAATCCTGCTGGGCAAGACCGTGCAACTCGCCTACGTCGATCAGTCGCGCGGGATGCTCAACGACAAGCACAACGTGTGGCAGGAAGTCTCGGGCGGCCTCGACATCCTGAAAATCGGCAATTTCGAAATCCAGTCGCGCGCCTACATCGGCCGCTTCAACTTCAAGGGCAGTGACCAGCAGAAAATCGTCGGGCAATTGTCCGGCGGCGAACGTGGCCGCTTGCATCTCGCAAAGACGCTCTTGGAAGGCGGCAACGTGCTGCTTCTGGACGAGCCGTCCAATGACCTCGATGTCGAAACCCTGCGCGCGCTGGAAGAAGCATTGCTGGAATTCCCCGGTTGCGCGATCGTGATTTCGCACGACCGCTGGTTCCTCGACCGCATCGCGACACACATCATCGCCTTCGAAGGCGACTCGCACGTCGAATTCTTCCCCGGCAACTACAACGAGTACGAGGCCGACAAGAAACGCCGCCTCGGCGAGGAAGCCGCGGCGCCGCACCGGGTCAAGTACAAAAAACTCGCATAAAATGTTCGGGTGCACACGCACCCGGATATCGAGTTCAATCCGACACGCAGGCGCTTGTTGCGAGCCGCAGGCCTCTCTGCGGCGATGCTCGCCGCATTCGGCGTGCGCCGTTCTGCCGCCGCTGCGCTGCTCACCCGTTCGGGCAAGTCAGCATCCTCGCAGCGCTCCAAGCTGATCCTGCTCGGCACCGCCGGCGGTCCGTCGCCCAAGATCGACCGTTCCGCGCCGGCCAATGCGATCGTGGTCGGCGACGACATCTACGTGATCGATTGCGGCAACGGCGTGGCGCGGCAGATGGCGAAGGCCGGGCTGGACCTCGGCCACATCCGCGACGTGTTCATCACCCACCAGCATTCCGACCACAATGCCGACTACGGGAATCTTCTATTGCTGGCGTGGGCCACCGACCTGCGCACAAAGGTCGACACGTACGGGCCACCGCCACTGAAGCGGATGACGGAATTGTTCCTGGAAATGGATGCGTACGACATCGGCATTCGCGAAAAGGACGAGGGTCGTCCGCCGTTGGCCCCGTTGATCCATCCACACGAAATCACCCACGGCGGCCCGGTGATGTACGACGACAACATCAAGGTCACCGCCGCGCTGGTGCAGCATCCGCTGGTGAAGCCCGCATTCGCGTACCGCTTCGATTGCCCCGACCGCTCGATCGTGTTTTCCGGTGACACGCGCCCTTCCGGGAATCTGATCGAACTGGCGCGTGGCGCCGACATCCTGGTGCACGAGGTCATCGACCTGCACGCGATCGATCAAGTGGTGAAGGACGAGTCCGTAGCGACCCGTTTGCGCGCACACCTGGAAGCCGCGCACACGCCAATGTCGCAAGTCGGGCAGATCGCCACCGCGGCCGGCGTGAAAACACTGGTGCTGAACCACTTCGTGCCGGGCACGCCGCCGATCCCCGACAAAGTCTGGTACGACGCGGTGAAGCCGCACTTCAAGGGGCGCATGATCATCGGCCACGATTTGATGGTTCTCTGATGCTTCCCGCGCCGATGGAAGCTCTGAGGAACCGGCATCGCAAGGCTCGAAAGCGCAGTCGTGATCACCCCCTTCCGATGGAAGGGGGTCGCGTCGCAGACGCGGGGGGGATGATGTCTGACAAGCAAAAGAACACCCACTCCGCTCTTCGATCCGAAAGGGGAAGACAGGCCGAAGTGCGTTACCGCGCCGACGGCAACAACTCCATCGCC
>Ga0207705_10000558_pt1 | contig 31252 bp, 40 predicted proteins | sample KBSC13metaG_FD_184314 | JGI IMG/M metagenome (GOLD analysis project Ga0207705, IMG submission 184314) | Corn rhizosphere microbial communities from Kellogg Biological Station, Michigan, USA - KBS C1-3 metaG (SPAdes) (version 2) | ecosystem: Host-associated > Plants > Roots > Rhizosphere > Soil ... | reverse complement strand
ATGCCCGCGGAGTAGCCCGCAAGCCCGGTGGCTGGCGACTGCCCATGACCAATATGATTATGGGACCACCCATCTTTGCGCCGCTGCTCTTTGGGACCAGCGCCTATCTTGGACTGATCGCATCGTATCTTCAGCGCGAAGACGCTGCCATCTTTGCTCACAGTGCAGATGGCGACGATCACTGGCTTGCGCGGCTGCTCCCCCCTCGCGCAGGCCGCGAGCTTATCAGTGAAGAGCAGGATGTACGCGAGGGAAAATTCCAGCGTCAGGTAGCAATCGTTACAGGAGTAAGCGCTCTGCTCAGCGGCTTTGAAGCCTATTATTCCCACTACAAAAATAAGTTTCGCTACAAGGCGCAATGGAGCCCGATCCTTATCGCGCCGCCGCTCGCGATAGCAGCCTTTGCATCGATCAAGAGCCGCCGCATCGCCTCCACTGCACTCCCTGCACTTTCGGCGGTTGCAGGAGTGGATGCAGCGGTCGGCTTTTTTTATCACACACGCGGAGTGTTGCGTCGACCTGGCGGCAGCAAGCACCTGATCTACAACATCATGTACGGGCCGCCCATCTTTGCTCCGCTCCTGTTTGGCGCGGCCGGCATGCTTGGAGCCCTTGCCAGTCTCCTGCGGCGAAGACGCTCATGAGCTCAGAGCAGAAAGGGACAGCCAGTATATGAATCCAAACGATCCAGACACTTCCCTGCTACCACGCGATGCAATCACGGGAGAACCTCTGCTCCCGACCGATCAGCCCGGCTACTATCGCGGCTTCAGCACTATGTCGCAAAAGGCGTATTGGGACCAGACCACGCGGGATGTCGTCTCCATGCGCGTCGAGGAACCTCCCAACCTCCATCACTTTAATGCTGAGCAAGGCCGCTTCTGGAAAGCAGTCTTCGATCACCTCCTTCCCCAGCATGACCGAACGCCGGAGCGTCGCATTCCAATCGTTGAGCCACTGGATGAACGGCTCTATCAAAATCGAGGCATCGGATATCGCTATGAAAACATGCCACCCGACCGTGAGGCATATCGGCTCGGCGAGCAGGCCATCCAGGAAGAAGCTCAGGCGCGATTCGGTGGCGAATTTATCTACCTTCCTCATCGTCAGCAAGACCTCGTCCTTCAGGCTCTGCACGATGCCAAGAATATTGCCGGGAAAAAAAACTGGAAACAGATGTCGATCCGGCGTTTCTGGCAGCTTCTCATGCAGGACGCTCTGGAAGCCTACTACTCTCACCCCTGGGCATGGGATGAGATCGGGTTTGGCGGCCCAGCCTACCCTCGCGCCTACACACGCCTTGAGCGCGGCGAGCCCGAGCCATGGGAGGTCGAGGAAGACCGCCACGAATGGCTTGCTCCTCTCTACGCCGTCTCCGACATAATCGAGGACACCCTCGACCTTCATCTTGAATCCGATCAGAGCAATTATTTTCTGGAGTGAAGCTTCGTGAAAAAGCCACTACTAGGTTCGTTCGAGGCTCCAAAGAGCCGCGCTCATATGCTGGGCTCGTTGCAGAAGATTCATCTACCGATGAAACGCTTTTCTCAGTCTGACGAAGTGGACTACGTAATCGTCGGCTGCGGATCGGCGGGCGGAGTTCTCCTTCAGCGTCTAGCCCGTGCAGGCTTCAACGTCGTCGCGCTTGAAGCTGGCCCGTTCTGGGATACGGAGCGTGATTGGGTCTCCGACGAGTCCGGCTCTCATCAACTCTACTGGGAAGACCCACGCGTCACCGGCGGCTCCGATCCACTCGCGCTCGGGGCTAACAATTGCGGCAGAGGAGTAGGCGGCGGCTCGGTCCACTGGGCCGCCTTCACGCCACGCTTTCATCCCTCAGACTTCGAGGTCTATACTCGCGACGGCGTCGGCGCAGACTGGCCCATCGACTACGACATCATCCGCCCTTACTACGAGCAACTTGAACTGGAGATGCCGGTCGCTGGCCCCGCCTATTATCCATGGGGCCATCCGCACGGCTATCCGTATGGGCCACATCCCATGGGAGGCGTCGGCAACGCACTCATCAAAGGTTGCACCGCGCTGAACATCCCTGTCTCTATTGGCGGCCCTGTCGCCATCCTCTCCGGTTCACACGGCGATCGGCCACACTGCATCTATCGTGGATTCTGCATTCAAGGCTGCAAGGTCGGCGCCAAGGCCAGCACCTTGATTACCCATGTTCCCGATGCCTTGGCCAGCGGAGCCGAGATTCGAGATAACTGCATGGTCTCACGCATCGAACTTGGAAAGAATCGCCGCGTTTCCGGCGTCCATTACTTCGATCGCGACGGCAACCCACATTTTCAGAAAGCAAAGGCCGTCATCGTCGCTGGCTATTCGATAGAAACGCCGCGGCTACTTCTCAACTCAGCTTGTCCCGGCTTCGAGAACGGTCTCGCCAACTCCAGCGATACCGTTGGCCGCTACATGATGGCGCAGGCCGGCAATGTCGTTCTCGGACGCTTCGATCAACCTGTTCGCATGTACAAGGCTCCGCCAGCTCACGCGCTCACCGAGGAGTTTTATGAGACCAATCCTAAGAATGACTTCGCACGCGGATTCGCCATCCAGACTGTCGGTCCTCTACCTATCGCCTTCGGCAAGGAGATGGTTGCCGCGAAACGAGCCTGGGGCTGGGGCCTGCGTCGAGAGATGATGGACTACAACCACTGGGCCACCTTTGGGCTCTTAGGAGAGATTCTTCCCTGGCCCGACAATCGTGTTACCCTCGCCGACGAAACTGATCGCTTCGGCCTCCGCGTCGCCCACGTCTCCTTTAACCTGCACAACAACGACAAGAAACTCATCAAGGCTGCCAAAGAAAAGACCACCGAAGTCATGTATGCGGCAGGGGCGACAGAGGTCGTTCAGGAAGCACGCTTCGCTCATCTTGTTGGTGCTGCCCGCATGGGCTCTGACCCGCGTACCTCGGTCGTGGACAAGTTTGGACGCACTCACGACATCTCCAACCTCTTCGTTTGCGATGGGTCCATTCTTCCCACACAAGGCTCAGCCAACCCCGGCCTGACCATTCAAGCTCTCGCGGCGCGCACCGCGGACTATCTGATCTCTCAACAGGACGCCATCTTTACATCCGACAAGCGTGAGATGACAGAGCCAATTCTCCGCTCAGAACTGGCTCCTCCCGGCACCTATGGTCGGGGAGTTCCTCATCTAAAGTAATGACAATTGGACCCTAACCCTGAGCTCCTATTTCCCTTATAGTCTTTTGAGGAAGCTCTTCACTTAAGGAGCAGAAAACTAGCCGTGTATTGCAGCCATATCGGTCTTACTGTCAGGCGCTTTCCCCAGGTTCATCTCTTATTTGCAACTGCTTGCCCTCACCAGGAAGCGCGAATCGATCCTAACAAGCCCGATCTCTGCCACATAGGCGGATATGACATTACCGAAACTGGGGCAGTTTCTAATCCAAACCAATTGCCCCTTGCCGAGTACTCCACCACTCGTGGGCATTCCATCGAAATGCTCATCTTCGCATAGGTACGTGATGTTTCGGACGGTCACACGGTCGTCTTCATAATCCTGAGGCCTTTTCCTACCCGTATTATCAGATGCCGATTAGAGGAAAATAGTCGGCCTAGATTTGCAACTCGTCACTCCGCCCTTTTGGAAAAGATTGCCGTCAATTCTTCTGGAGGCACAGCTTCGAGTTGAGCATAGGTGCAATCAATCGGCCTTTTATCGAACCGCCATCTCCGAAACTGCGCCATATGACGAAACCGTCCACCTTGCATGTGTTCGTATGCCACCTCGGCTACCAGCTCCAGGCGTAAAGGTTCCCACGAAAGATCTTTGCCCTGACTCCAACGGCTCTGTCCTCCTGGCATTCGATGGGAGTTCTTGCCGGCAAATCGTTCGTCTTCAGCCGTACTCTTCCACGGATGGTTTGTGAGCGCGTTCTTACGATAGGGTTCCAGATATTCGACCAGTTCAACTCTCTTTTTCAGCGTAAAGCTGCCGCATACTCCAATATGCTGCAATGCGCCGTAGTCGTCGTAAAGGCCAAGCAATAACGAGCCTATGGCCGGACGACCTCCTTTGCGGTACCAACGAAAACCGGCTACCACACAGTCACAGTCGCGCTCATGCTTCACCTTGAACATCGCTCTCTTATCTGACTCATAGGTGCCGTCCTTCGCCTTCGCCATGACGCCATCGAATCCGGCACCCTCGAAACGGTGAAACCAATCGCGGGCTATATCAGGATCATCAGTTGCTGGAGTGATATGAACCGGAGGAGTTGCCGATGAAAACAACTGCTTTAGCTCTCTCTGCCTCTCACTGAAGGGTTCTTCTCTCAGATCACGGCCATCCTCTGCGAGCAGATCGAAGAAGACGATGGAGGCCGGGGTTTGTTGGCTAAGAAGTTTGACCCTGGAAGCGGCGGGATGGATGCGCAGTTGAAGCGCATCGAAGTCCAAAGCGCCGTGGCTCGCGATCATAATCTCCCCGTCGAGGACGCAACGATTCGGCAACTGCATCAGCAATGGCTCAAGCAACTCCGGAAAATACCTGTTCAGAGACTTCTTATCGCGACTCTGGATCAGGAGATCTGTTCCATCGCGAAAGACTAACGCGCGAAACCCATCCCACTTCGGTTCGTAAATCCACAGGTCCCCTTGGGGCAATTCTGAAACCCGCTTGGCCAGCATGGGTATGACCGGTGGATTGATGGGAAGGTTCATGGTGTCTATGATGCTTGAATAGGTTTCGTCGCCATTCCTTCGGGCCGGCCGAAAGCAGAGGCGATGAACGCAATTCGCCCAGAACGGCACCTGTTCTCCCTACGAACATACATTTGAACCGGAAACAGATTCTGTGAGCATCTAACCGTAACAAGACGAGTTTCCTTCTATGCCTACGGGACAGCCAACGAGTGCTCCTCGTGGCCGAGGCTTTCGCCGAGTGTCGCGGCGTTGTTCGTATAGATTTGGGCATCGTGGGACGCACGCGAGACGGAGACGTAGGCAAAGCGACCATTGATGAGTTCGGGGTGAACGTCTGTGTCCATATTCACGAGGACGCGTTCTGCTGTAAGACCCTGCGAGCTGTGGGAGGTTACGGCGTAACCGTGATCGAAATGCCGCATCTCCTTGGGATCGAAAATGACTATTCGATCTTTAGTTCCATCCATACGGACGCTGATCTTTCCATCCTCTCCGATGTGCTCGATGCTTCCAAGGTCACGATTGGCGATCTGCAAGGCCCTGTTCGGAGCCGTAAATTGAATTTTCTCGCCAGTAGCGAATTCGCGCTCAATCTCCCGATAGGCGGCGATGCCGCGTAGACGGGATGGGTCATAGGTCACTTGCTGGCCGTTCTGCCTGTGCACGGTGACAAGATTCTCTTTCGGGTTTGTTGCAATGACCTGGGCATAGCTTTTCGGTTCGATGCCATATTCTTTGCTCCCACGGCTGTAAAGCAGAACATCTCCGGCCTGGTAACGGTTTGCCCACTCTCGATCCGCTCCGGTCATGTCGTTGCGCGGCCTCAACACGCGCATAAAATGGTCGGTTTTGTCCACGACACTAAGTACCTGCAACTCCTGCCTCACAGCCTGATTGATGGCGCGCCGCGATGCGTTATCGGGAGAGACGATGAGCGTGTTTTCTGGATGTGCCGCGTAGATCTTAGCGATAGTCTCGATGCGTTCCTGCGGGTCTTTGATTTCAGTGATCCTCCCTTGTCGCCCTAGCATCTGCACACCAACAACAGTTTCATTGTTGGACAGATGCTCGACGGCTTTCAGGAACTCGGGATCTGCCTGGCGCATAATCTGGTCAAGGAGTGCGGTTCTCATGCCAGCGCCCTGCAACTGCTCAAAGGGCTTCCCAGCATCGACGCCCTGATGCTGGCGCGTGTCACCAATTAATAAAACCTTGTCCTGCGGCGCGATCTTATGGAGGAAATCGCGTATCTGTTGCGTCGATACCAGAGACGATTCATCGACCATATAGAGATGCTTGCTCGCAGGATCGTCGGCTCCCCGCAGGCCGCCGCCTGCGAGGAAGCGTTGCAACGTGTCCGCTTTCATTCCGGCATCACGGAGCTGCTTCGCGGCACGCGATGTCGGCGCAAAACCTTCCACTGCGTACCCGTTCTGTTCGGCTCCTTCACGGATCAGGGAAAGCACGGAAGTTTTCCCCGATCCGGCCCGTCCCTGCAATCCTTGCACTTGATCGCGTGATGTCAAGACTTCTTCGACCACCCGCTTCTGCGCTGCGTTGAAATGAGGACGCGTCTCGGTGAGCGGTACTGCCGATTCGATCGACATGATCTGCGGGGCGCGGTTCTGTCCGCCTTGCACTTTCTGGACGACTTCAGTTTCCGCTTTGATGGTCGCCGCCGTGGTGAACCTGCGTCCGGCCTTGTGCCCATCATCGGCAATCCCTTTGAACTCGCCGGAGGCGACACGCGACTCGAAGCCGGCGCGGACCTCCGGGTAGGTCATCTCGCCCATGCCTCTGCGCAACGCATCTACATAGAGAGCGCGTTCGTCTACGACGGCCTCACGCTCGAAACCCTTATCGCGAGCGAAGGTGACAGCCTCACGTACCTGCTGGCGGCGCTCCTGTGCTGATGGTTCCTGAGCCTGTTCTTTTCTGCGCTCCCGTGCCTCGGACACGACTCTATCGGCCTGATTCCCAAACTCATCGGCGATCTGTTTATGCGCGGCCATGATTTGATCGGGAGACAGGATGACTTTCTTGTCGCGGGTGTTGTGAGCTGCGATCTGCGCGGCCTCCGGCCCGGTGAAACCGCTGCGACCTAGCGCCTCCTCGATCTGCTGGCGGCGTGGGCTGGATGCCTCAAGATACTCCGGCGTGTAGCCCTTGATGTCCGGTGCGCCGCTCTTGCCAGCTTCGATCTCGTAACCGAGGTCGCGCAACTTGTACGTGAGATGGGACTGATAGACGGCGGTGGCGAACTGTTGGCTCTCAAAGAGTGAGTGCGGCTGTAAGGCGCGCATTCTCCCATCGTCGCGCTCGGTCATATTGAAGACGACAACGTGCGTGTGGAGCTGCGGGGCGGCGTAGCCGTCTACCGGGCGGGCAGTGTCATGTTCAAACTTTGCCGCCACAAACTGCCCGGTCGTTTCGGCAGGATTGTTGCCGCCGATACGAGCCTGCGCGTATCGCTCCAACTCATTCAGCGCGACATTGACAGCCTCGCGATGCGCCTCGCGCACGCGATCATCGCCGCCCACAAGGGCAGTCAGTGAGATGGATTTGGGAGCGGAAAACGTAGCATCCCACCCGGCACGGTGTTCTGTGGGAGAGACCATCTTTCCATCCGCATTTCGATACTCATGGACAGCACGATGCAGGACCAGTTGCTTGCCGGTCTCGGGATGCTGGCGACGGCATGGTGGTACTGTCGCCAGCAGTCTTGAGGAGTTGGAGAAGATTGTCGAGCGAGTTCTGATCGAAGGCGGCAACCATCGCCTGTGCGATATACGAAAAGAAGTGATTGATGCCGAAGCTCGCGCCGGGAAATGGATTCACCCAATAGCTTTCGAGCAGGCAGCAGACGATGAGCCGTACAAGAAAGTTCACCAAATCGCCCGCGTGAACGGGCTGGGCATGAAAGCGAAGCGTCATGCTCTGCGTGTTCCAGTTCACGACCATGCTGATGAGCACAAAAAGGGAGATGCAGGCCAGCTCCGTCAGTCCAAGTTGCGTGAGCGCACCACCGTTCTGCGTCGTCAGATTGGTGAGGTTGTTGGTGAACTGGTATAACCAATCGACACCGGAACTTGCGCTCGGTAATGCTTGTGCCAACACTGCAACGGAAACCATATCGCCCTCCCCCTCAAATGATGTTTAGGGAATATATTTCTGCCAGGTTTTGCCTTCATGGGCGGCGGCGGAGTTGTGCTTCTTCTTGTCCGCCTCTACACGCCGCCGGAACGCCTCATCCTGGGCTTTCTGTTCTTCGGCCTCCTTGTGCTGTTGCTGAAGGATGACCGCTGCTTTGGCGGCGGCAGCGGCGGCTTTCGCCGCCTCGTGCCGCTGGTAGGTAAGCGCGCCACCAATCGCAGTGAGAACCGCGAGGATGGCAAGCAGGATTTTCGTATTGATCGCTTTGAACATTGCGGTCTCCGATTAGGGAAGATAGGTGTCCCAGGTGCTTCCTTCATTGGCGGCGCTGGTGTCGTTCGCCGAACGCTGCTGCTGGACGAAGACGGCGGTGTTAAGGTCTTCGGCCTGGGCGTTCCGCCGCTCCATGTTTGCAAGCGTCATCTGCGAAGCAAGGCAAGCCTGGAGCGTGCCTTGCGACTGCATCTCGGCCATGTTCTGCGCCTCGGCAGCGTTGAGAAGATTGAGCTGTTGCACTTCGCTGTTGGTGGAGTCGCTGCCGTCGAACTGCTGTGACAGAAGCGAGGTGTTGGCCGTCGCATTTTCACTGCGAGCTGTGCGGTACTGGCCTACGGCCGTAAGGCAGTCCGGCGAGACAGCATCGGAAGTTTCAATCAGGGCAAGCTGCGACGTGCGGGAGCTGCCGAGAGTCTGACTGGCAAGGTAGGTCGGTGCGCTGCCGTTCATGGTGACAGTGGCAGCCTTCCATGCCGTACTCGATGCGGATGGAGAGTTGGTATTGAGGGCCATGCTCATGCCCGCCGTCTCCCCGAACATATTGGCGACGTTGACGTTTTCAAGAGCATGGAGCATCGTCTGCCACTGCTGTTTTACGGAGAAGTGCGTGATGTTGTTCTTCAGCATGTTGTATTGCGTCTGAAGGGTGGTGAGTTGCGATACGAGGCTGGCGTAGCTGGTCGGATCGAAGACAATATCTCCGATGCCGAACAAGGCAAAGCTGGGCGTAGCAGTGAGAAGCACTGCCGCGCCTGCCCCGATGAGCCATTTGCGGCGGTTGGTCAGTGTGACTTTCATAAAGCCTCCTGCGGTTGGGTTGAACTACATACACTGCGGGCAGGTTGGATCGAGCCTGTCCAGGGAAATATGTGGTGTGTTTGTTATGGCCTCGGTGGATTGGAGATAAATCCACGCAAGCGTATTCCTGCCGGTAGCTGTCCCAAAGAGCAAAACCGCAAGCAGGATGGCGGCGATAATTCCAGACATCTGACAGAACCGATCGAAGGGAATTATCTGCATTACCGTCACTCCTCCTCCGCAAGCTGGCGGGCAACCTGCGGAATGATTGCAACCCACTCAATCCCGCTCCGCTCGATAGCTTCCGCGATGGTGTACTGGATCGTGGAAAGCCAATCAGCTCGATTGAGGACAAGGGCGATGGCAACCTTCTCGCCGGTGGACTGCACAGACCATGCCTCATGCCCTCCACGCTTGGCATCGCGGGATTTGCGGAGCAAATGTTCGTAACGGTCATTCATTGCAGGCTCCTCTCTATAACGTGGGATCAACGTGGTGTTCCGCGTAAGACGGAATCAGGAGGTCCGTGCCGATATACACGCGGGCGCGGGAACCTTCCTTGAGCGTGATGATGGGAAGCCGGTTGAGGAAGTGATTCAACACCTGTTCACCCTCGACGGCGGACTGCTCAGAGATGCCGTTGCGAATCTGCACCGAAGGATCAAGAACGCTTCCGTTGTTGCCGATCTGAGCGAGGCCACCTAAGCCGCCGATGGCTGCGGCGGCGGCGAATGCTTGCAAATAACCGTGATTGACTTTCGTAGCAAGGCCAGTCGTCCCGATCTGGTCAAGGCCGATGTACTTGGCAAACTCCAGAGAGAAGCCATCCGGGCAGATCGCACGATGGAAGGTAACGAACATCTTACGCTGCTGTGCATTGCCGACACTCTGAACGTCGCCAAGCAGCCGCGTACCTTGGGGCAAGAGAAGTTGTTGGTGGTCATGGGAGTAAAGGTCGGTCGTGAGCGAGACCATGATGGGGCCGCTGAACCCGCCGTCGATGTGATTGGTCACGACACCTTCAAGTACCGTTCCCTCGAAGACGCGATAGAGACGGCCATCGTAAGTATCGAAGTCATATCCCGCCATCGGGTTTTTCTGGCTATCAGTCTTCGCCGTTGTACTGACTGGCTTGGACGGAGCCGCGCCGCCGGCTGCGGTAGCAGCCGTCTCCTGCGCGACGGCCTCTATCGTTGCTGGAGATGGAGCGGTACGCTCAAAATCAATCGCAACCGTGTCGCTGTTGATGGCGTCCTGTTGCTGTTTCTCTTTTGCAAGCTCTTTCTGTTTGGCTTCGGCCTGTGCCTGCGTCATATTGGAGGTACGCTGCGGCGCATTAGGACTATCACCATAGATCGCGTCACGCTGCGCGGCGGTCATCGGTGGCGCGCCAGCGGCCTCCGGGCCTGGCGCACCTTCGGTCTGCTGGAGTTGCTGGAGCGCGGCGGCAAGTTCCTGCTGGTGTTGCCGTGCCTCGGCGTCACGCTGCGCCTGCAACTGCTGCTGTGACTCGAAGCTGTTTACCTGCTGGGCGTTGGGCGCTGCCGGACGCATCGGCATCGCACTCACCGGCGCACTCTTCTTATCGCCGCTCAAGAGGCTCGCGAGATTGGCGATTCCGATAAACCCGATGATGACGACCAGGGCAATCACCACCGGCATACTTTTGCGGAGCGGAGGTTTGGATTCCGGCTGCTCCGGCACAGTCGCAGGGACATTCTGATTCGGTTGCGGCATGGCTACCTCGCTCCCTCACGGTGAAACTCCACCTTCTGCTTGCCAATAGCGAGATAGCCGTTATCCAGTTCCTTCGGAACCGTGTACAGGCCATTCGAGAAATCGAAATTGATAAGCAATGACTTTTTGTCCTTTACCTCATAGAGCGCAGGCGTCTCCTGAAACTGGCCGCGCAAATACGTGAACTTGTCATCGCGCCATATCGCCTGCAAGCCAAGCTCTTTGCCCTTCGACTTGTCCCATGTGTAGTCAAAATGCAGGCTGCCGGGATACTGGCTGCGATACGCTTCTTCTTTCGTTTGTTCGGCCTTCAATGTGGCGGCTTCAGCGGCTTTCGCCGCGGCTGCTTCCTGCTTCACCTTGTCCAACTCGGCGACGGGAACGAAGACGGGTAGCTCGGTCAGTTTCTCCTTCGCGGCCTTGTCACCCGGAAGTATGAGGATTTCAGGACGTTTATGTGGACGGCGTGCGGGTCATGCTCATCATCGGCCCCACGAGCTTGGCTCGTGGCCTATTAAGTGCCTGATTGATCGGTAACGGTTCTCCCCGCTTGGTCATGGGCGCACGTCACATGGACTGGCCGGTTAGACTGCCGATCCAGCCCGCGCCCCATCCCAGGACTCCAGCACCAAAGAGCGCACCGAAAAGGCCGGGAATAGCGTCTTGAAATCGCCCGCTCATCATGCGGATTCCCGCAAAAATAAGCCCTCCGAGGCAGATAACGGCCCCGGCGTACATGGCGAAGGTTTTGAAGGTTTGCATCAATGTTGTCGCGCCGGAGAAGTCCATCGTTCCCTGGGCGTGAGCGACACCACTTCCGACTCCTGCAAAGAGGAGTGCTGTGAGCGTCGGTGCCGTCAGGTGAAGGACGCGGCGTAGGGTTTGCTTTGAGAGGGGCCTTGCCCATCGTCGGGCGGGAGAATTGGACGACCGATTGAGACGCTTTCCCAATCGGAATACGCGGCGGATTCTGAGCATCTTTGCACCTCCGCTGACTTGGCGTTGTCAGCTAGGCGCAAAGCTAAGAGTGATTCGCGGAAACGTCCAATGACATTTTGAGCATTCGTCATGCCTACGGGCATGACGACGCCAAAGTAAGGCGGGTTCTACGGCTCGTAATCGCGGATAATCCTCGGCGTTCCAACACCAGACTCGAACAAAGTTCCCTTGACCGTGGGCTGGTAGGAGACAGAACTGGAGAACGAGGTTTCGTCTGTGAACTCGATCAGAGTCTCGCAGCCGTCCACATCATCCTCATATATTTTGAGGGCCTTGATCGTTTTGCCAGCGACTTCGGGGCATTCCAGAAAATCTCTCGACACGCCTACCTCCCCAAAAGAATTAGATCCTAATCAGCTTGTCCCTTATTAGGGGATTCGTCAAGCGATACCCACACTTGAAAGGTGAAGAAACAGAAGAAGCCTGAGACACGAATCTCGCGCAAGGGAAGAACAACGCCCTATCAGGCTCTCTATGACAGATTTCTCGAAAAGCTCATCTCGGCCCGCGAAGAAGCGGGACTGACGCAGCGCGAAGTCTCCGCGCACATGGGCAGGGCGCACTCCTTCCTCTCGAAATGCGAGACGGGCGAACGCAGCATCGAAGTGTTTGAACTCATCCAGCTTGCTCAGATATATGACAAGCCCCCGCAATACTTTCTCGATCCTAGTTGATTCAGTCTCGTACTGAAGAAAGCTGTGCGGAATTAGAGGCACGTAAAAAGCAAGAATTGCCGAGGCGCTCCTGCCTGCTTCCGAAAGAACCGAAACCCTTACTTTCAACCTTCGGAACATTCAGAAAGGAGCTGCATACGTGGCAGCCCCATTTCTATTTCTTTATGGCTTTAGGAAGCGTGCATCTGCAACTCGATGCTGACGCCTTCAGTCCTTTGCAGTGCCGCTATGACGCCAACGAGGTTTTGGGCACTTGGGTTCCCACTCGGTCCAAACATTCGCTGCAAACTGGGTGAAGGGATCTTGGTTTCACGGGCGAGCTCACTAAAGCCTATCGTTGCGTTGATGTAGTTGCGCAGGACAGCGCGGCCTGTAGCAAAGTCGCCATCGTTGATGAGCTGGAGCCCTTCACGAAGAAGGCTCTGGCGAAAAGCGGGTTCGCGCTGTGCGCGTTCACGGATCGTATCGCGGAAATCTCGTGTGAGTGCCATAGTCAATCCTCCTACTTGCGTTTCGTCGTCTTATTCTTTGCCGCTGCCTTGGCCTCGGCTTGCTTCAGTGCATTCTTCTTGAGCTGTTTGTACTCGCGCCAAGCGGCCTTGGCATTTTCAATATCCTGGTTCTGTCGTTTCTTGGTGCCTCCACCAAGCAAGATGACAAGCCGCTCACCGTCCTTGCCGAAATAAATTCGGTAACCTGGACCGAAGTCGATCTTGTATTCCGATACCCCTTCACCAACGGGCTTAATCGAGGACGTATTGCCACCGGCAATGCGTTCCAAAGCCACAGTGACTTTGGTCGCAGAAGCAACGTCGAGATTGTTAAACCACGTTTTGTATTCGTTGCGGCCACTGGTATCCAGGTACTCTTGAAGCCTAATCATCCTCACTCCAATAGTAACATATAAGTTATCAATGTCAAGCAGTACCAAATGGGCCTGCGATTACAGTAAGGGTGTCAAATCAGATCCCAATTTCCTGATCGTAGGCCGCTAGTTCGGCAAGAACGGCTCGGCGCTCAATCCGTGCGTTCGATTCTCGTGCCACTGCTTTTGCCTTCATCACGTCCTGTATTTCCTCGAAGTGCCAGGGCCGAAAATCGTGCGTATCAACGCCACCATCAAGCGAGAGCGCCAGAGGCTCATCGGGCAAATTGCCATGCGAAAGCGAGATGTTTGTTTCCTGCTCAATTACGAGCTCCCACAATCTCCCGATAGACAAGCCGGCGGGAGCGACGCATCCTCCATCTCATTGACGAGAAAGAGTTTGCGCCTTTATTTCGCAACTCCCAGCAAACTCCCCCGACTTCTGCCGTGACAGTTATACTAAGTGATTGTAAATAAATGATTTCATGGGCGTTGATGGCTAACTACAGCACCCTTGAGCATTCAAAAACACTGGGAAAAACGCAGATTCTAAACTTCAGCACCCTTGCCAGCACCCTCGGCTATTTCAGGCTCAAACAGCCCAGACCTCTGCCTATGTTCGGCAGAGGTCTATTGAGATTGCTTCCCATAAGCCGACATATCGGCGTCGATGAGTGCATTGGCGATTTTGCGCTCTTCGAGAACAAGGATAGGTGAAGTGAAGCGCGTTTATGAGGATCAACCTTCCCTCGGAGGAGTAGCAGGACGGAAGGGTGAGAGGAAAGCAACGGAATGTAAAATGAACCTCTGAGGCTTGGGAGTAAAGGTCATCTTACTGGTCTCAATGCTGGTCTCGGTTGGAGGAGTCGGCAGTACCGATCATGTTGCCACACACGTTTCACTCAAGGCACAGGAGGAAGTACAAATGACAACGACAATCAATAGCGAAACCAAGGAACACCAGAAGTCCTATTCATCAACATGCATTGCTGCTGGGCACGTTTTGCAGCACGGCAAAGAGGTCCACGGCAAAGCAACACATTGGTAAAGCAAAAGAGAACGGATGGTTCAGAGCGGCGTTGCAGCGGGGCCAAGGTCGGTATTGCTCTCCTCCAGCTGGAAAAGACAGCATTGATGTACAAAGCGTTGACTTCCCACGTGCAACGATAATGAGGTTCAACTCCTCATCCCCGCTCCAAGTTCAGGATGGCCTGCTCTATGAGCGAGCCATATCACTTCGCCAGTACCGAAATGCGATTCAGTCGTCAGCCGCCCCAATTAGTAGTTTGTGATCGACGAAGTACGAAGAACATCCGCAGTAATCACCGGTTCGTGCGATAACTGAAAGCGCGATGATAATCGGTGGCGGCCATCCCGATGCAGTTTCGTTCAACGACGTGGGATCGCCTGACGGCAGACATACTTCTGGGCTGAAGGTTCACATCAATGCCCAAGTGGTTAGGCTTGAAGACCTCAACCTTCATGCCTTCGATAAAGGCGATGAGCAGCAGATGCGAGTCTTGGAGGAAAGTTCGTGGAAAGCTAATTGAGTCTATGACCCATCCTAACGACGTTCTCTCACGCATGCAGCGCTTCAAACCTGTACCGAAATACGCCGAGTTCGATTCCAAGGAGATACTGTTTGGACAAGCCGCGGACTTGGCTGCAGGCATTGCATCGACTCATTTCCGGCGCGAAGGGATCGCGGGGCTTGTGAACAGGTTTGAGCATGTCACTTACAACGGAAAGCGAACGGGCGGGGCGGACATCGCCAGAATCACTCATGAACTCGGAAGGCGCTAGGCAGCCGAGACGCGTGGCGTGCAGCACATAGGATAAGTCGGTTTGTATTTACCGATCGCCAGTGCTGCAAAGTCTCATTGGTAATACCAGGGCAACTCACTCATCGAGCCCCATTGTGGTCGAAAAGTGACTCGGCGATTTAGCACTCGTCGAGAAAACAAGCATCAAGCTTGCGCTAAATTATCCTGACCTTCACACAAAGCCCAGATGCGTTCCCAAGAATGTTTCCTGGGTGCATCTGGGTTTGGTATACGTCGCGTCCCGTCCTCGGAGAAGGTTGACGCAATCGGATAGAGTTCAGATCGAGTCAGCCAGCGTAACGGCGGGAAAGTCCTTCTCGGGATCGAACACGATATTGAAAAAGTTCGTCAGTGAGTACATGGCCACCAGCACCTACGATCTAACTCAGTTGGGAGCGAATCCGACACGGCAACAAAGTCGACCGCCAGGGCGACGGAGGGCAACGCTCGGTCGAACCGGTGAAGGTCACAAAGTGTTCCTCCGGCGCGCATCAGTTGTGCGGCCCGCTTTCACAATTTCGGGCTATCAAATGCTAGATATGGCGGGAATGTCGATCTCGATGTCAGCCATGTTGTTCAAGAAGTTGGTCAGAGTGTATCGGGCCGCCAATGTGGTGAGTTCGACAATCTGTGCATCGGCATACCCGGCTACCCGGACCGCCGCGAGATCAGCATCGTTCACCTTTCCGTGTGTGTCGATAATTCGTTTGGCGAATGCGGCAGCAGCCGCTCTCTTTGAATCGCTGGACTTTCCTTCGAGATTGAGCGAGATCTCATCACGCGCTGTCTGAGAATTTGCCTGGGTGATGAAGCAGTGGGTGGCAACACAGTAGTTACAACCGTTGGCCATCGAAACGGCTAGCGCGACCGCTTCTCGCGTCTTCGCGTCGAGGACATGCGACATTGTGGTTTGGAGGTCTACATAGGCCCGCAGAACACTCGGGCTCAAGGAAAGCAATCGAAGTCCATTTGAAAGAAATCCCAAACGCTGTTGCATTTCGTCGAGAATTTCGTGGGTTTCGATGGGAGCTTGCTCCCGTGTGGGAAGTTCGATTCGTGCCATGGCTAGGAATTCTCCTGTGAGATCAATCGATAGAGGTTAAGACTTGGTCGTATGTACACGCGCGGAAAATAGACCTTGGGTTTAGACAATCCGCGTCCTACGGACGAACGCGGATGACCGTTTTTCCCCTGATCCGCTCGGTCGGGTTGAAGGCGGCAACAGCATCGTCGAGGGCAGCCACATTGCCGATGTTTGTCCGCAGCCGGCCATCGCGGAGCCGCTGGACGAGCTCACTCAATTGAGCGGGATCCGGTTCCACGACGAAGTCGATCGTCCGGCCGCCAGCGGGACGGGCCTCGGTCGGGCCGGTGACGGTCACCAGCGTTCCTCCGGCGCGAATTACGCCCGCAGACCGCTTCGCGATGTCGCCGCCGATGACATCGAACACCAGATCAACTTCGCCGACGTCTTCCAGGACATCGTTATCGAGGTCGACGAACTCCTGTGCGCCGAAGTCAAGAGCCGTCTGACGGCCGCCAGCGCGCCCGGTGCCGATGACGTATGCGCCGGCCTCACGTGCGAGCTGGGTCGCCATCGAGCCGACTATGCCGGCTGCGCCGTGCACCAGGACGCTCTGCCCCGCCTGAAGGCGGCCGTGATCGAACAGCCCCTGCCACGCGGTCAGGGCTGGCATCACGAGGGCCGCGCCCACCGTGAAGTCAACGTCGCCCGGCAGCGGTGTGAGGTTGCGTGCCTCGACGGCCACATACTCCGCCAGGGTGCCGTCGCGATACCAGTCCGTGAGGCCGAACACCCGCTGTCCAATTGATAGCCCCGTCGTGCCATAGCCGAGAGCGGTGACCACTCCGGCCAGTTCGTGTCCGGGGATTGAAGGCGTCCGGTCACGGCCGGTGCGATCGGTCCAGGTCGAGGGCCACGTCAGCTCATCCCCGGTGAATCCCGACGCATGAATCTGAACAACGACGTCGTTTATCGCTGCCTGCGGCTCGGGCCGCTCCACCAGCTTCACCCCGGCCGTTCCCGCAGCCTGATCCGTCACTACAATTGCCTTCATCGGTCACCTCCCTGTGCTGGGTTCTTGTTTGTAAACTCTATCGCCTTCATCTGTGGCATTGCTCTATTCCTCGAATTCGCTCTGTCCATTACGCGTAGTGTTCGCGCTATCGACGTTAGTGTTGTTCGTGAATCGGTCTCCCGCTCAGCTTCGTGATCGATTCAGAAGCTTGTCCAACGTGAATCTGTCAGGCTCCCATAACGCCAGTAAGAATGCTGCAGCGGCCGCCGAGAAGACCGAATAGTCTAATGGTGCCTTGATGCCAAGACCTGTGACCATACCCATAGCAAATGACAAAAGGAGAAGACCGGAGAAGACGGAGGCTATCCGTGTTTTGAAGCCTACGATGAGCAATATTCCAAAGAGTGTTTCCGCGACGGTGGCTGCCCATGCAAACGACACAGTCAGTGAACTGGAGAAAAGAGACATCACCGCGCCCGTGTATTCCACGAAATGAGCGAAATCTCCCCAAGATACGTTCTTTGCTCCATATGGCCCCCACAAGCCAAAACGATCAGCCACGGCGGATAGAAAGGAAGCTCCTAGCGCAAACCGTGCAAACAGACAGACAATCTCCGCCCCATTTTCGGTGAGTTGCGCGGCTTTTGAATTCACACGTGCCTCCACATAAGGAAGATTGCTTTTAGGCAAAAAGGTTCATCGCGGGAAATCACTAGCCACCATCGATTGGTGGCCTTCAACTTGTCCGGCTTGGGAGCTTCCACTCGGGCCGAATGAAATGGCAGGTATAGCCATTGGGAACGCGTTCCAGGTAATCCTGATGCTCCGGTTCGGCCTCCCAAAAAGCGCCAGCTGGGGCCACTTCGGTCACCACCTTGCTTTGCCAAAGCCCTGAGGCGTCAGCATCAGCAATTGTGTCCTTTGCGATCCGCTTCTGTTCTTCGCTTGTGTAGAAGATCGACGAACGATAACTGGTTCCCCTATCATTACCTTGACGGTTCAGCGTGGTCGGATCGTGAATCTGGAAGAAGAACTCCAGAAGCCTCCGGTAGCTGATCTTTCGGGGATCAAAGACAATTTCGATCGCTTCGGCATGGGTTCCGTGGTTGCGGTAGGTTGCGTTGAGCACGTCGCCGCCCGTATAGCCAACCCATGTGGAAATCACGCCAGGATAACGGCGCAATAGATCCTGCATACCCCAGAAGCAACCGCCGGCGAGGATTGCGTGTTCGGTCGATGCGGTCATGCTGTTACTCCTTTTCCTGGGGCCCGAACAGCTTGCGGTAGCTGCCGTAGCCCTCGCTTTCGAGTTCATCGAGTGGGATGAAGCGCAGCGAGGCTGAATTAATACAGTAGCGCAAACCACCTTCCTCGCGCGGCCCATCCGGAAAGACATGGCCAAGGTGGCTGTCACCATGACTTGAGCGAACTTCGGTCCGGATCATGCCATGACTGACATCGCGATTTTCGACCACGTTTTCTGGATCCACCGGCTTGGTAAAGCTCGGCCAACCGCAGCTGCTGTCGAATTTGTCCAACGACGTGAACAGGGGTTCGCCCGACACGATGTCGACGTAAATGCCCGGTTTGTTGTTGTCCCAATGGGCGTTCTCGAAGGGATGTTCCGTTTCGCCATGCTGCGTTACGCGGTATTGCTCGGGAGAAAGGCGAGATACAGCTTCCGGATTCTTGCGGTATTCCGACATGTGCTTACCTCCTTCTGTTTCGAAACCATAAGCCTTAGTTGCGGCCAGCCATGACGCCGCCATCGACGGGCAATATTGTTCCTGTGATCCACGCACTCTGGTCCGAGGCCAGGAAGAGGATGGCCTCGGCAACATCGCCCGGTTGCCCAATCCGGCCTAAAGGATGAAAAGCGTTGAAGGTGGGCAGCACCTTTGGCACCTGCTCCGCGGTGAGAAAGGTCGAGTAGATGGGAGTTTCGACGACAGCAGGAGCGACGGCATTGACCCTGATTTTGTCGGCGGCCAGCTCCAGCGCGAGATTATGAACTAGCGCGTGAACTCCGGCATTCGCCGCCGAGTAAGCGCTGGATGGGGTAGCGCCTATTGCCTGGAGCGCCCACATGGACCCCGTATGCACAATCGCCCCGCCGCCTCGCTTCTTCATCGCTTTCGCAGCAGCCTGCGCTAGAAAGAACTTTCCCTTGAGAATAGTATCGAGAAACCAGTCGTACTCTTCCTCAGTAATCTCGTTGAATGGCTTTGGCTTGAAGACTCCGGCATTGCTCACCAGAATATCCAGACCGCCAAACTCCTGTTCAGCGCGTTCCACGAGAGCGGCCCCGGTGGCGGGTTTGGCAATATCACCGGCCAGGAAGCGAACCTGGCTGGCACTCCCTCCTATTTCTCTTGCCGCAGACTGGAGCTTCGCATCATCTTTTCCACTCAGGACAACTGAAGCGCCCTCAGCAACCAACCGTTTTGCTGTCTCTTTGCCTATACCTGAGCTGCCGCCCGTAACGATCGCTACTTTACCTTTAAACCTCATTTCAATCTCCTATCGTTGAATGCTTACCTATCGATTGTGTGACAACCGTATGCAATACCGGAAAGACAACATGGCAAAACAGTCGTCTTCTATCTTCTATTGTGTGGATCTCACGGAGGAACGCAATGTACCCATAGCTGCCAGGGCTTCACCCAGCGACCACAATGCCGCTCCGAGCAGGACGATATCCTTGATCAAAAATTCTCCGACGTCCCCCGAAAGTGCGGGAAAACCACCGAGGGTCGGTTCCCAGCCGGGAGTAGAAAACAAGAAAGAGAGCGTCGTTAGAAACATCAATACCGCCCCTGCACTGCCAATCGCGCATGCTTTTGGAAACCAGTGCCGAAGAGCGATCAACGTCGCAATGATGAGCTCGACAACTCCAATGATCTCGGTGAAGTGATGCACAGTCCATATGTCGTATCCCCAGCCCAAGAACGGACTGTGCGCAATAAGAGGCTGGATGCCCTTCGCTTCGTATTCGGTGCCTTTCATGGCCGCAATCCAGGCGATTGCCACTACCAGCCCATAACGAAGTATGTTGAATGCAACTGCCTGTATCCTTGGTCCAATTTCCATCTTCACGGACGCATCCGCGACATCTGTTGAACTTCCCATCACGTCTCCCTTTTGCTTTTTTTACTAAGAACAACTTGTCGAGTGGATTTCAAACTCAGGCCTTATCATAGGAAGCCAAAGGTGCGAATTGGTCTCGGATTGGTGCTGATCCGTCCAGACTCGGCGCAGCGGCACAAGGGGGTATACAAACTTGGACCTGCTCGACAGGTTTCTCGCCAACATGGAGGTCGGCGTCGGAGCCTTCACATCTTGCGATATTCGGCGGGGATACCAGCTGACGTTCGAACTCTGTTCGACGGCGAGCCTGCACTACTGCCTTGCTGGTCAAGGCACGCTGAAAATCAGAAATGGGTCCGACATCATGCTGCGGCAGCACAGCTTTGTGCTTCTTCCGCCGGGCATCATCTACAGTATCGGTGCAAACGAAAGAGAGCAGTCTCTTAACTTTCCGCGTCGGCGGCTGCGAGCGCCCTTGTTTAAGGAAAGCGTTCCCACAATCCACGCCGGCGAAGGCGAACCGGGAATATTGACGGCGTGCGGCGAAGTCGGCGTCGCGGTCACCTCGACCCCGGATCTATTCGCTTCCCTGGACAAGCCTATTGTCGAGCACTTCGACGGGCGGGAGGGATTGCGCGATCAATTTGTCATTCTTCTTGCAGAATCCTCCCGGCCCGGATTAGGAACCCGAGCGCTCACTGAGGCTCTCCTGAAGCAGTGCCTGATTTTGCTTTTGCGGCGGCAGATCGATCGCGGCACTGCACCAATCCCATGGATGAGTGCGATGGCCGAGCCGGGTCTTTCAAGAGCGCTACAGGCGATACTCGAATGTCCTTCGGAACGGTTTACTGTAGAAGCGCTGGCGTCCATTGCCGGAATGAGCCGTTCCGCCTTTGCGGCGCGCTTTACCCAAACATTTGGAAGAACTCCGCTGAATCTGCTCAAGTCGGAGCGCCTACGCCGCGCGCGTGAACTGCTTGCCACCACCAATGCACCGGTAGATCAAATCGCCCGAAGCGTGGGCTTCTCTAGTCGCAGCCACTTCTCACATGCGTTCCGTACAGCTTACGGCGTGGATCCAACCAATTTTCGCGCAGTCGCATTTGGGAAATCGAAATCAGCTCTCGTATAAATTTTGATAGCCGGACAACGGAACCCAATCGATCTTTGCCGCATACAAATTCCTAGCGACAAGTTGGCTGAATCACGTGATCTGCAATTTGGAATGTCAACTGTTGATTTCAGGGCAACTCACTCATCGAGACCTATTGTGGTCGAAAAGTGACTCGGCGATTTCGCGCCAATTGAAGATCCTAGCTGACGCTATCGGCGTTTCTGAGGACCCATTCTTTGCACAGACTCCTGAAGGTGCTCAAATAAGTGCATCAGCTTTACAGCACCAATTGCTAATGGGAAGCAGCGTCGGGTTGCAGCCCCACAAAATAAATTCAAAAATAATCGCCACGCCTTGTCGAATTTCACACACCTCCTTCGACGTATCAATAGAGCGAGCAAATAATGCTCTAACTAAAGGAGAAGCAATGCGATTTCTATGCATCTACAAGCCCGCCCAGGTCGAGGGCGCCCCACCCACCCCTGAAATGATGGAAACCATGGGCAAGTTCATCGAGCAGTCCTTTAAAGAAGGCTTCCTGCTCTCCACGGAAGGCTGCCTTCCCTCTGCCCTCGGCGCGCGCGTCCGCTCCACCGGCGGCAGCTACACCGTCACTGACGGCCCCTTCACCGAGTCCAAAGAGATCGTCGGCGGCTTTGCACTCATCCAGGCCAAATCCAAAGAAGAGGCCATCGAATTTACGACGCGATTCCTGAAGGTAGCAGGCGACGGCGAGACCGAGATTCGCCAGATCTACGAACAGCCAGCAAAATAGCCTAGCCCTTCCTCGCCCTCGCCGCCAAATAACCGCAACGCTTCACTCCATCCCAACTCAGAAAGGACAAAGAACATGCGATTCATGGTCATCGTCAAAGCAACTCCAGAGTCAGAAAAAGAAGGCGCACTTCCCGATGCACAGATGCTGGCCGAGATGGGCAAGTTCAACGAAGAGCTCATCAAGGCTGGCGTCGTGCTTGCCATGGATGGGCTTCAGCCCAGCTCCAAAGGCGCACGCGTCAAATTCTCCGGCAAGTCTCGCACCGTCGTCGACGGTCCCTTCGCCGAAACCAAGGAGCTCATCGCCGGCTTCTGGATCTGGCAGGTCAAGTCCCTGGAAGAGGCCATCGAGTGGGTCAAGCGCTGCCCCAACCCCCACGGCGGCGACTCCGAAATCGAAATCCGCCAGGTCTTTGAGATGGAAGATTTCGCACCCATCCTGTCCCAAGAGGAGATCCAGCACAAGGTAGCGAAACGGGCTGAGCTGCCAAATCAGGCAATCAAAAAATAGCCGCACTTGCATCTATGGATCGAAAGCTGGTGTGATCGGTAGCAGTGTCCGCTACCGATCCACATCACGCTACACACCGCACCATCGAAGCCGTCTGGCGCATCGAGTCGTCACGCGTCATCGCCGGACTCACGCGTCTCACCGGTGACGTCGGCTTGGCCGAAGACCTCGCGCAGGAGGCGCTCGTCGCCGCACTGGAACAGTGGCCACAATCTGGCGTCCCCGACAATCCCGCCGCATGGCTCACCGCAACCGCCAAACGCCGCGCCATCGATCTCTTCCGCCGCAACGCAGTTGCCGAGCGCAAATACGAAGAGCTCGGCCGCGAACTCGAAGCACTCGAACAAACCGTGCCCGATCTCAACTCCGCTCTCGACAACACCATCAGCGACGACCTCCTCCGCCTTGTCTTCATCTCCTGCCATCCCGTCCTCTCCACCGAGTCCCGCGCCGCCCTCACCCTCCGTCTCCTCGGTGGCCTCACCACTGACGAGATAGCCCGCGCCTTCCTCACCCCCGAACCCACCATCGCCCAGCGCATCGTCCGCGCCAAACGAACTCTCGCCGACAAACACATCCCCTTCGAAGTCCCCCGCGGCACCGAGCTTGCCGCTCGCCTTTCCTCAGTCCTCGAAGTCATCTACCTCATCTTCAATGAGGGCTATTCCGCCACCGCCGGTGACGACCTCATGCGTCCCACCCTCTGCGAAGACGCTCTCCGCCTCGGCCGCATCCTCGCCGAACTCACCCCCAACGAACCAGAGATTCACGGCCTCCTGGCCCTCATGGAAATCCAGGCCTCTCGCACGCGAGCCCGCATCAGTCCGACAGGGGAACCGATCCTCCTGCTCGAACAAAACCGAGCTCACTGGGACTTCCTCCTCATCCACCGAGGCTTCACCGCCATCGACCGCGCCCACAAGATCAGCAAACCCCGAGGCTCCTACCTCCTACAAGCCGAGATAGCCGCATGCCACGCGCGAGCCCGCACCCCCGAAGAGACCGACTGGCCCCGAATCGTATCCCTTTACACAGATCTAGCCCACCTAACCCCGTCCCCAATCGTCGAACTCAACCGAGCCGTAGCCGTCTCCATGGTCTCCGGCCCTCAGGCCGCCTTAGACCTCGTAGAAGCCCTGGCCACTGACCCATCCCTTGACCACTACCACCTTCTGCCCAGCGTTCGCGCCGACCTCCTCTACAAACTAGGCCGCTATCCCGAAGCCCGCCACTACTTCCAACAAGCCGCCGCCCTAACTCGAAACACCCGCGAACGCGCTCTCCTACTAAGCCGCGCCGCCGCCTGCCAAACCAGGTAGAACTACTTCCAACATAGAATACAGGCACCTCGGGCAGTAGATTCCTCCGCTTCGGTGCGGAATGACAACTGGAGCGGTTTCGGTTCAGTTGAGTTCCTGGGCGAGGCCGATGAGAAGCCCTTCAGGCCCGCGGATGTAGCAGAGCCGATACGAGTCCTGATACTGGACTACTTCGCCTACGAGGTGTGCGCCGCGCTTGCGAAGCCTGTCAAGCGTCTCGTCAATGTCGTCCACGGCGAACATAACGCGGAGGTAGCCTAGAGCGTTCACCGGGGCATTGCGATGATCCGCGACGACAGGCGGCGCGAGAAAGCGGGAGAGTTCGAGACGGCTGTGGCCGTCCGGCGTGCGCATCATGGCAATCTCGACACGCTGGCCGACGAGTCCGGTGACACGTCCTGCCCACTCTCCTTCGATCATGGCCCGTCCTTCGAGTTCAAGGCCGAGCTCTCGAAAGAAATCAATGGTTCCTTCCAGGTCATCGACCACGATTCCTACGTTGTCCATCCGTTTGAGCGCCATGGGTCGACTGTACAAGATGCGGCTTGGATGCAACAACGGATGTTTTGGGCACCAAGCCGGGGCGGTGTTGGATGCGTGGTAGAGGAGCGGGTCTTTCCGCTTCGGTCGAGATGACGGATTGGGGATGGCTGATCCGGGTTGTGTTCAGGCGTTGATTTTTGCGGTCACGGCTTCGACCCAGAAGATGGGGTCGATGCGGTACTCGATCTTGCCGATGTCGGCGTTCGTTTTGGCGTCGGGGTTGGAGAGGAAGATGTAGCTGTAGTAGTCGGGTATGACGCGCATCTCTCCCTGGGCGACGCTAAGGATGAGGCCGCAGAGAATGCCGATGGCGGGTGTCTTGCCTGCGACGAGATCGATGTGTCCGTTGACCGTTACCCCGCCTGCGAGAAGGGGCGGCACCTCACTGGTGGGCAGGTCTTGGGCGATGGCGAATGCGGAGCTGACGGGGTGGGTGAAGTCGATGGGGCGGCTTGCGAGATCGTTGGTTGTTGCGACGGTGGCGTAGACGTGCGCGGAGCCGGAGAGGAAGTCCTGCCGATAGAACTCAAGACCTGCGGGGACGTTGAAGCGATAGGCGAGTCTGCCGGGGCCTGTGGGGGTGATGGGCAGAGGGATGATGTACTGCCAAGTGTTGACCCACCACTGCTCCAGCGTGCCGCTGTTGGAGATGGCGGCGGAGGGAATGATATAGCCGGGGGAGAGGATGCCGTTGACATCGCCGCTGGTCTTGGAGCTGGTCGGCTTTTCAACGAGGCCGACGGTGGCGGTGGGCGCGGCGACGGTTTGCCAGGGGCCGAAGATGTCGGCGAGGCGGTCGAGCGTGAGGGCAACGCGCGGAGAGATGTCCTTGACGGCGGGAACGGAGGGACGCGGACGGGATGCGAGCGCGGCGTACTGTTTGGTGAGTTCGCCGGCATAGGCCACAGGACCTTCGCCGTAGGCACGGAGAAGAGGCTCGGTCGCGGAGAGGGTTTTGAGTCGATTGCCGACGGTCGCGAACTGCGCGTCGGCGAGGGCGATGCGGGCTGCTTCGGCGGCGGAGTTGCCGTTCTTGGACGATTTAGAGTTGCTCACGTAGATGCCTCCCGAGACGTACCGGTGATGACGTGCGGAGGATGAGCCCAGGAACACGGATAGGCTAGCAGGGTTCACGAGAGGCGTGCAATGAAGAGTGGCCCGGGGCTGAAAGCACCTCGTTGTGAAGCAGAATGTGCCCAGCAAGCTAGATACTCGTCAGGTGGGGTCGCCGTGCGTGCCATGCTGTTTCGCGCTCATAGGCATGCGCCAGCGCCAATACCGTGGATTCCGCGAATGGAGCGCCGGTGATCTGCAGACCGATTGGCAACCCTGCTGCAGAAAATCCGCACGGCAGCGTGATCGTAGGCAATCCAAAAGCGTCGAACGGAGACGTGTTGCGTGGACCCAGCGGATCGAAGTTCTTACTTTCCGCAAAACTCTCTGCCGTGCGTCTCATGGTAGGCGTGACCAGTAGGTCGATGCTTGAAAACACCTTCGTGATCTCTCTGCGCTGTAGACTTGTTTGCCGTAGGGCTTGTGCATATGGCGCTGCCTTCAAATCGGCCGATCCAAGAAGCCTCTCGCGAGTTAAAGGCTGGTATTTTTCAGGGGACTTAGCAATCCATTTCGCATGATAGGCATAAGCTTCCACACGCATGATGGTGACAACGTCCGCGGGCTGAGGAAGCCGCACATCGGCAACGCTCCTCGTGAATTTCCGCAACACGCCAATCGCCGTCTCCACAGCCGCCGCAACTTCAGCATCGAGACCGTCGAAGAATGGTGACTTGGGTATGCCAAGACGCAGGCTCGACGTCTGCATCTCAAACGCGCGGCTATAATCCGGAACCGGCACATCGACACTTGCTGGATCGAGGGGATCATATCCAGCGATTGTGCCGAGCATGAGGGCACAATCCTCCACGGTCCTGCAAATCGGCCCCGCATGGTCAAGCGTCCACGAAAGCGGAATGATGCCGCGCAAGCTCACACGCCCATAGGTCGGCTTGAATCCAACCACTCCGCAATACGAGGACGGCATGCGAATCGAACCGAGAGTATCCGTCCCCAGGGTGCCAAAGCAGAGTTCGGAGGCTGCGGCTACAGCGGACCCACCTGAGGATCCTCCCGATATGTGGTCCAGCGCCCAGGGATTATGCACTGGCCCGAAATAGCTCACGTCAGAAGTTCCTCCATACGCGAACTCATGCAGGTTCAGCTTTCCCAGCATCACTGCGCCGGCTTCTTTCAGCCGTCGGACCACTTCTGCATCCTCCGTGGGTACACGGTCCTTAAATAGTGCGCTCGCCGCCGTAGTGCGCACGCCAGCCGTGTCTATGTTGTCCTTCAAGGCGATGGGAATCCCATGCAGTGGCCCTCGCCATTTTCGATGGGCCTGCTCGACTTCCATGGCGCGCGCGTCTGCCAGGGCCTGCTCGCGGGTCACTGTAATGAAAGCGTCCAATTTGCCGTTGTAGCGTTCAATGCGGGTCAGGCACGCTCGGGTCAGATCCACCGGAGAAACGGCTTTGCTGCGGAGCAATTGCATCGCTTGCTGAAGCGTTATCCCGGTCAGATCCTGAGGTTCCGCGATCGCCGGCTCGAAGATCAGGCCAACGGCCGCAGCGGTGGAGGCGGCGAGAAAACTCCTGCGGGTTGGAAGTTGCGACATAGTCGTGGACCCGGCCCATACTACATTTCCGAATGGCCTCCTCACAAGAAAATCATGACCGATCACCTGCCGATCACCGTTCACATGCTTTCCGTAATGCTGAGTCGGCAGTGGCTAACTTTTCGCTCAACTGCCGGTATCAGGGCAAGGCGCTCATTGAGCCTGTCTCAGTGAGTACATTGGCGATTATGCGTTAATCTACGTACACGCACGCCCCGTGTTCTTGCAGTTGAGCTATGCGGTGGGACGCCGCCTGACTGTTCAGCGACTTTCTCTGGGAGGAATGCCACGTGATCCGTAGATCGAGAATTCTCTTTGCCGCGACGGTTCTAGTCGCAGCCACAGCGGCCGACAGCGCCAAAACCCCGGTGATTCTTTCAACGGACGCGTCGGCAAAGAGATCGACGATCAGTGGGCGATTGCGTACATGATGCTCAATCCTGATTTCCAGGTGCTGGGCGTGATCTCGGGTTACAACAAGCTATCTTCTTTTGCGAGATGAGATTGAGAATCGCTTGGATATGAGCGTTCACCCTCCTGTACTCGCCAGAGGCGACCCGCGCTGCAGGGCAAGAACACGCCGCAGATGAATGACGCTGTGAGCTTTTTGATTGCCCACTCGAAAGATTTCTCAGCAAACAATCGGCTCACGATTATCGGAATTGGCGCGACCACCGACATTGCTTCGGCTATTCTGCAATATTTGGGCGTATAGTGGAACCGTCGTATACGACGCGTCGTATACGACGGTATTATATTTTTGGAGGGGCACATGCCTTCTTGGTTTTTTTACGAATTGCTTCCTTACGACCTGTCTGTGCTGGACGTTCAGCGCTACACCAACTACATCTGGCTTGCCCTTCTCACATTCTGGTTGGGAACTTGGGTCTTCATCAAACGACCAGCTTTCCGACCCAGCGTGGATGTTCGTCTCGAACACAGTACGGTCGTAGCCGCTGGCTTGTTCTTGCTGTTCGGTCACTTTGCGCCTCCCGTCCCTCTCAACATGCAGCTCTATCTGGTGACAATTCCCATCGCATTTGCCGGTACGCTCGTCGTCACGGCCGGCGTAGCGCTTGCGATCTGGGCACGGATCATTTTGGGTTCGAACTGGAGCGCTGTAGCCGAAATCAAGGACCAACACGAGTTCATCAAGAGTGGACCGTACCGGTTTATGCGTCATCCGATCTACGAAGGCTTCGTCGTCGCGCTGGCTGGATCTGCCATCCAAAGAGGTTCCTTGTGTGCGGCGCTCGGCGTCGCTGTCTGCTTCTGGGGCCTCCAGATGAAGATTGAGGTCGAGGAGAGGCTCCTGACCCACCGGTTCGGAGAGCAATACTTGGCATACCAGCGTACCGTCAGCGCGTTACCTCCTTTCTTGCCGTAGCTTCTTCTGGCATCCTTAAAGGGATGAAGTTCATAGCCTCCAAAAAACCCGGCCTGAGTGGTAAGGGCCAGCCCGAAGCCCAGCAGCGCGAGCTACGCCAAATTGCCACCGCTGCTGAGCAAAAACTGAATATCATTCAGCGGGCTATGCGGCAGAAGTTCCGGGCCCAGGTTGAACGAGGAAACCTCACCGGGCCGCAGAGGCTGGTGATGTCCGTCGTGGTTCGTCACGACGGGATCAGCCTCAAGGACCTGAGCACTGCCGTTAGTCTTGCCCATAGCACCGTTTCAGGCATCGTTGATCGCCTCGAGAAGCAGGGCTATATTGAGCGACAAACCAATACGGCAGATCGACGGCTGACGCTGCTGGTGGCTTCGAAACCCGTGCGGGAGTTCCTCAACTCCCGTGTGCATGAATTGGCGATGAGTCCTCTTATGGAAGCCCTCGGCAGAACTGAACGAGCCAAAGCCAAGGAGATCCTTGCGGCACTGGATCTGCTCTCTGGCCTGCTAACACCGGATGGAACCTCGAGCCGGCCCGACACGAATGAATCCGAGGAGAGGTAAGTGCTGGCGAAGACCGCTTCATCTTGCAGGATCACCCGACTAGCCCTCAGCGCTTTCGTCAACCAGCTTCCCGTACATGTCCAGAAGGCCGGGCCAGCCGCCCTGGCGCTCGACAGCTTCGCGCATCTTGTCGGCCCCGGCGCCATGGCGTTCGAGATGCCGATGTTCAAGTTCGACCAAGGTGGTGCCGTCGTCGCTGGGCGTGAACGTAACATGCACCTCGCTGCATTTTGCTGGGTCGGGCTCGTGGGTCCAATCCGGACGCACATGCCAAGCCATGACGAAGTGGTTGGGCGGGTTCCACTGAAGCACCGAGCCCCATTTGCAGTTCTCCCCGTTTTCCTGGACCGAATAGATGTCTCCGCCCACGCGCGGTTCGAGAACGGCTCTCACCATTGGTGAAGACCCGATGTGATGAGTCCGTGGCCACCAGCCGTCCATATCGTCGGTGAAGATTTTGAAAGCACGACTCGCCGATGCTTTGACACGGATCGACTTGTAGACAGGTTCGATCGGGCCGTCGGGAATCGTCTCTTCGCTTTGGTTCATTCTTTGGGGCATTAGTCCTCTTCCTCTGCTCTTGCTTTGAATGCTTGCAGTGCTTGGTCCCAGAACCCATCGAAATAAGAGCGAAGTGACTCCAGGCCACGTCGGTCGATCTCGTAGATTCGCCTAACGCCCGCGGACCTAACGCGCACGAGGCGCGCATCCTTCAGTACGCGAAGATGCTGCGACACCGCAGGTCTGCTAATAGGCAAGTTCGCTGCTAAATCAACAACCGGCAACGGCCCTCCCCTCAGACGCTCAAGGAGCAACCGTCGCGTCGCATCACCCAAGGCGTCAAACTGTTGCGCTTGAAGTCCGTTCATATCGGTAAGTTATAGCTTACCCATTTTTAAGTCAAGACGTTCGGTTTCAACGGAGACATTGATTCGGCTGTCGTATGTCGCTTCTCAACTTCGAGTTTGAGATTTGCCAGGAACCAATTCCGCTCGGTCTCGCTGTTCGTGTGACAGCCGAGCGCAGCGGTCAATCCGTAGTGTGTAAAGTCCAAACGGCATGTGGTAGGCCCTGTTTCGCTCAAGTGCAAAGACAATATGCGTGCTATTCCACTCCGGCTGAGCCGTATGCATTAGGCAACTCCACCCCAGGGAACTCTGGTTTAACTGCCTCTTCGCATACACGCCTGTCACTATTCGCAAAGCTGAGATTGAGTACGCCACCTGCCTCCCCGTTCCCATTCACCGTGGTTGCCCACCAGCGTCTGATCACTTAGGGCGTAGCAATTTCTCGAAAGACTCTTCGCGACGAGGTCTAGACGACTCACATAGCCATACGAACAGCGGTCTGACGGACACTCCATTGCAACCATCCTCGGAATATGCGTAAGCTATAACTTACCATCTATGAATACGGTACCTTATACGCGTCGTATACGACACGTGTCACACGAATACCAATTGCTGAGATCGGCTCATTCAACTCAGCCATCGTTTGCATCACGAAAGGAACCACGTGAAATCCGCCATCTACCTTCGCATCGCGGCCCTTCTGACTCTGATTCACGCAATTCTTCATACAGTTGGTGGTGTCTTTGGAAAGCCATCGCCGGGAACGGCCGCGATGGTCGTCGCAACCATGCAAGCGAATCGCATTTAGATCATGGGCGCAAATCGAAGCTACGCCGACTTCTATTTTGGATTTGGTATTGGAATCACGATATTTATGACAGTCCTCGCGATTCTCACCTGGCACCTGAGTAATCTTGCGAAGGAACGCCGACCCGGGATTCGTCCCATGATCGTCGTGCTGATGGTTGGCTCGGCCGCGTTTGCCATTGACTCCTATTTCTACTTTTTTGCGGCGCCAGTCATCACGGAATTTCTGATTGCCACATATCTGTGACTGTCCCTGCTGGTCTGAGATACCAAGAAGACGATGTAGATCTCTGCATCGCCTGCACGCCGATCAAATACCACCGGGAAGGCCTCTCCGCAATGAAGTGCAAGATTTTGTGTCTTATTATTCTGCTCACCGCAACGAGTGCTTTCCCGCAAGCAGATCAACTATGCCGTAGATCGTCAACTGACGCGAACAGTCAGTATGGAGTGACCGGCGCCGATGCGCTGATCGTGGGTTAGGCTGTGATTCCAGAAGGAACACAGTCCAGAGCCACACGCGGAAGGGAGCCGGTCATGAAGGAAAAGCTACGATTTTTGGGT
>Ga0207705_10000555_pt1 | contig 31400 bp, 28 predicted proteins | sample KBSC13metaG_FD_184314 | JGI IMG/M metagenome (GOLD analysis project Ga0207705, IMG submission 184314) | Corn rhizosphere microbial communities from Kellogg Biological Station, Michigan, USA - KBS C1-3 metaG (SPAdes) (version 2) | ecosystem: Host-associated > Plants > Roots > Rhizosphere > Soil ... | reverse complement strand
TTTTCTCACAGCCTGTGCGATCTACCAGCAGCTGGTCACCTGGCTGACCGAAGGAACAGGACAGGGACCACTGTGGAGCGAACTGCTCGTAACGATGGAAGAAACCGCGCTCGGCTTCCTGATCGGCAGCGTGCTTGGCATCGTCTTCGGCATCGCCTTGGGACGCAACAAGCTGGCGGCGGACGTCTTCAGCATCTACATCAAGGTCGCCAACGCGATACCGCGCGTCGTGCTCGGCTCGATCTTCATCATCATGTTCGGTCTCGGCATGGGTTCGAAGGTAGCGCTGGCCGTCGTGATGGTGTTCTTCGTCGTGTTTGGGAACGCCTTCCAAGGCGTGCGCGAAGCGGACCGCAACATGATCGCGAACGCCTACATCCTGGGTGCCAGCGCGCGTCAGGTGACGACCTCGGTCGTCCTGCCCTCGGCGCTGAGTTGGATCCTGGCCAGCCTGCACGTGAGCTTCGGCTTTGCGCTGGTCGGCGCCGTGGTCGGCGAATTCCTCGGTGCCCGCCATGGCATCGGCCTGCTGATCTCGACCGCTCAGGGAACGTTCAACGCAGCCGGCGTGTTCGCGGCAATGATCGTCCTCGCCATCGTCGCGTTGGGGGCAGAATATCTGCTGACAGCTGTCGAGAACAAGTTACTGAAGTGGAAGCCCCCGCAGTTCGTTGAAATGGGCATGTAAGAGGTTACCCACCTCCGGGATAGCGTGGCACGGCGCGGGATAACCACGCCCCGACGTGTCTGTCGAGGACCCCAAAGCGGTATTCGTCAGCCCGCGCGTCTGCCAAATGCTAACCAGCCGGTTCCGTCAGATGCGCGGCAGAAACTTGGGCTCGGTTGTGGCTGAGCCCACGCAAAACGCAGCAAACTTGCCGTCGTGACGGATGACTGTGCAGCGTCGAAGGGGGGCTCGCTCTGCACAACGGCGCGGCTGGCGACCGGCGCATTCACCCTGCTGTCTGGCTCCTTTCGCCGGTCCTGTTCCACGACTGGTTCCGGATGAACAACACCGGGCGCTTCGTCAGATGTTCCGTGCCTTTGCTCAGCGCCTCAAACGATGCTGGATTCGGAGCGAGCAACCTGTGGTGGATATCCTTTTCTGCCGCACCGCTCGCCCTTGTTCAGCTTCGCAAAGCCGTTCAGGTCCTTGACGTGGAGACGCTCGTGGAGACGACGTTATCGAGCGCCATTCCAAATTCGATCTCTTCATATCTGCCCGTGCGCCAGGGACCAGTGCGTGCGGCAGGCCCAGCTTGTCGAGCGCACCGGTAACGAATCCAACGCCGACGACGAGCTTGGATATGCCGCGGGACATCAGCAGGATTGCCAGCAACGCACGCAGCGGCGTCCGGTAGCCTGTTCCGTGATACGTGGGCGTTACCGTTGCGAGATCTGCGAACGCACAGCCTGGACGAACTGCGCAAGATCTCCATCCGCAAGGTCCGATACCGCTGAATAATTCATGGTGCCATCGCTCCAACGCACCAGATGATAACCCTGCCATCGCGTCGTCCGCGGCGTCGCGGGCATATCGTTGCCTGGCCAGATATACAGATTGATCGGATGCCGGTTGCGTCGGTAGACCAGAACCGCGACATTGCGGCCGGCCAGATAGTCGAGGCGTCCGCCAATCAGCGGAAATCCCTGCGGCGCCACGTCGATGACCGGTGGCGCAAAATCCAGCTTTCCGATGAACCACGGTTTTACGGTGTGCTGATCGGACGACGCCACATCGGCCAGATGGTCGACCTGCAGGGAGCGCACGTGGCTCGCCATCAACTCCTCGGTCAGTGCCTGTTCCGTCGACGGCGCATGATACGCACTAAGACCCCACCCCAGTGCCAACACCAGCGCGAGCAGCGCCGTCGCCCGTGGCCACCAGACTTGCCACCCTGCCCAGCCCGCGCGCGGCGATCGATTATCCGGCAAAGCTGCCATGACGCGTGCGCGCATCGGCGCGGGGGCATCGAAACAGGCGGCACCCGTTTGTACCCGGTTGCTGACGCTGCGCTGCGCCTCGACCTCAGACCGGCACGCGGCACAAGTCTGGAGATGCCGTTCCACCTCGAGCGCGTCGACGACGCCCAGCTCTCGATCGACATAAGCAGGCAACAGTTCCTGGATGTCGTTGTGGTCCATCACTCCCCCCGACCTGCGCCGCCGAGGCGCTGCGCAAGCAGCTTGCGACCGCGTCCCAGTCGCGACATCACGGTGCCAATCGGAATACCGGCGATCTCCGCAATTTCCTTGTACGACAATTCTTCCAACTCGCGCATCACCACGACCTCGCGAAATTCCAGGGGCAGCGCCGCGAGCGCGGCTTGAACGGCCCGATCGCAATCCTTGTGCATCAACAGCTCTTCCGGACTCTCGTGTACGCGGACCGGCCAAGCGCCATCGATGTCGCCAAGGCTGTGCAGATCTTCGTCGAATGCTGCCTTGGGCTGCGCACTGTTTTCCTGGCACCAACTATAAAACGCGTTTCGGACGATCCGGAGCAGCCAGACCCGCCCGTCGCCGCCGCGAAACCCGGCAAAAAACTGGAAGGCACGCCTCATCGCCTCCTGCACGACGTCCTGCGCATCCTGCCGGTCGCGGGTCAACCAGCACGCAAGATTGAAGGCCGAATTCAGGTGGGGCAGGATCAATTCGCGGAATCGCTCTTCGTGGGTCGACGCGGCCATACACACCCTTCCGGTTTTCATTCCGTCAAGACTGCGGCTGCCCAGATTTTATTCCCATTTCCGCGCGTCGTTCGGGAATAAACGGCGCCGCAGCCAGGTATACGTGCCAACGATCGAATGATCGGGACGACCGACGGAGACGAAACCATGGAACACACTATCGACAGACGCGCTTTCCTGAGGCTTGCCGGACTGGGCGGCGTAGCGTATGCATCCGGCCTGGCCGGCTGCGCCGGCGCGCTTACATCGAACAAGGACTTTTATTTCGTCCAGCTATCCGATGCGCACTGGGGCTTCGAGGGCCCGCCCAACCCGGATGCACGTGGCACCCTGCCCAAGGCTGTCGCCGCCGTGAACAGCCTCGCACCGGAGCCCGACTTCATCGTCTTCACCGGCGACCTCACGCACACGACCGACGATCCGGTCGAGCGCCGCAGGAGACTGGGCGAATTCAAGAGAGTCGTCGGCCGCCTGCACGTCCAGGAAGTGCATTTCATGCCAGGCGAGCACGACGCATCGCTCGATGGTGGCGCGGCCTTCCAGGAATTCTTTGGCAGTACGCATTACACCTTCGACCACAAGGGCGTGCACTTCATCGTCCTGGACAATGTATCCGATCCCGCGGGGAAAATCGGTGACGCGCAACTCACGTGGCTGGCGGCGGATCTCGGCAAGACGGACGCGAACCTGCCGATCGTCGTCTTTACACACCGTCCCCTGTTCGACCTGTATCCCCAATGGGACTGGGCGACTCGCGATGGCGCGGCCGCCATCGACCTGCTGATGCCTCACCCAAATGTAACGGTTTTCTACGGGCATATTCACCAGGAAAACCATCACATGACAGGCCATATCGCTCACCACGCCGCACGTTCGCTGATCTTTCCCCTGCCGGCACCGGGGTCGCAACCCAAGCGCACTCCACTGCCGTGGGATGATGCGCATCCCTACAAAGGGCTCGGGTTCCGCGAAGTCGAAGCGCAGCAGCACGGCCAAGCATATCTGCTGCAGGAATTGCCAGTCGGGCGAGGCGCATCATGACACCCTTCTGCGCGCGACGCCTTCTCTTGCTCGGCGCTGCGGCCGGCGTCACCTGCGTGCTGGCGCCGGCCGCAGCGACACCACCCCGCTTGGTCACAGTACGCGCGAAACGATTCGAGTTCGAGCCGGCCGAAATCCACCTTGTGCGTGGCGAGGCTGTCACACTCGAATTCACGTCGCTGGATGTCCCGATGGGCTTCAACTTGCCCGATTTCGGGCTACGCAGCGACGTCATTCCTGGAGGGGTTGCGCGCGTCCAGTTCACACCCGACAGGAGCGGCCAGTTCCCGTTTCATTGCGACATATTTTGTGGGTCGGGCCACGAAAATATGAGTGGCGTGATCATTGTGATCTGAATCGCAATTGCAAGTGACCGACACTAACCCGTTCACCAAGCTCTTGTGGCAAGCATTATTTACAAGAACAGCGTTCCGGAATCGGGCTGCCTCATAGGAGAGCTGTGGCAAACTTTATTGTTCGTCTATAGAAAGCCCGGACGGAAACCCCCTCGCCAGGTCAGCAGTTATTGGGCGCCCAAGCGCCGGTCGACCACGTCACGGCTTTGTCGGCATTTGCACAGCATGAAGCATAGCTGCCGCCTTCGGTGATAAGTGCACCTTGGCCCATCCGTTGAAGGTTACGCTGCCGTTCGAGGAGGTAAAAGTGGAACTGTTTGTGAAGTAAAACTGCGGCTTCCCGACGATATGAAGTAAAAATGGAACTTTATAGTCGGGCTACCACGGCTAGCAGGCTGCTGAAATACCACTCCAAAAATTGGAGTTCCCCCATCCTTCAGCACTGCGGAGGCTTGGCGGTGCTGACGAACATGTGAATTTTTCGATAAACGGTGACATCGGCATCACTTCGCCGCCTGGCCAAGGGCCTTTCCGGGCGAGAGTCGCCTCATGCCGGCACCACCGAACGGATTGCTCCCAAGGTCCGCATGCGCACCAGGTTGTAAGCTGCCATGTTCAACACGAAGAACTGGTCCACCTTGACCAGTCCGCACATCATCACCTGCCGAATCCGGCCAACGGTCTTGGCCCATCCGAAGCCTTGCTCGATCAGCTTGCGTTTGCGTTGGGAGATCGCATAACCGTCGGAGGCGGCAATCTCGTCAGGAACAGCCGAACGACGTCCGGAAGGGTTCTGCGCAACGTGCGGCACCACCCGCATGTCTGTGCAGGCATCCACAAATTCCCTGGCCTCACAAATTCCCTGGCGTCATACCCCTTGTCGGCACCGACTGTCATTTCGATCTCGGGATCGAGCGCCTGTCGGGCATCCGCCAACATCGCCTTGGTCGCCTCCCGCTCGGCATAGCCATCGGCACGCGTTACCATCGCGCTGACCACCAGGCCATTCCGGTTGTCGCTCAGGGTACTCGATCTGGGCAGGTTCATCATCAATGCGACTGACCCAATCGAACTTGGCCACCTCTGCCAGGGTAGCCAGCTCGACGGTCTCGCCTGCGCGTCCGTGTGAGATTCGAAGGGCTGCGCCTGTAGGCGCAGCCCTCGCCGAATCGCCCAATTGCTGTCGGCTATGCGGACGCCCTTGCGCGCCGACGGCGCGCACTGCACAGCCTGCTCAACCAGCAACTTCTGCTTACAATCATTACAACCTCATCCGTCCTCCTGCCGCGCCACTCTCCCGTTATTGGCTCAGGTGATTCCTTTGAACATCACCACCAATTTCAGGAGAACGAAGATGAAAACCACCGTCATGCTCGTCGCAGGTCTGCTGTCCGTCCTCGGCTCCAGCGCCTTCGCACAAACCAACGCCGTCGATCAAGTCAAATCGGACAACGCCGCAATCCGGCACGACACGCGCGAAATCAAGCTCGATCGACGTGACATCCATCACGACAACCGGCTGATCGCAATGGAAAAACGCGACATTGCACATGATCGGAACGTCGCGGCCCAGGAAAAACGGGATGCCCGTCACGATCAGCGCGTCGAAGACAAACTGATCGCGAAGGGCGACCTCACGGATGCGCAGAAGCTGGACAAAGCGCGTCGGCACGAACTCAACGAAGCGAAGATCGCCGCACGCGACGCCCATCATGACCGCAACGTGATCGCCCTCGAACGGAAAGACCGGGCGCACGACAAGGCGGCGCTGGCCGACGAGCGCGCCGAGCGCAGGGCCGAGGTCACGAAGCGCGATCGCGACGCCGCGCACATCCATTGATGGCGCGGCGGAGCCGGTTCAATAGCTGTAAGCGATAGCGGCCGTCGCACTTGCCGATGTGCGTTGGGCCACGACCGGGCTGTCGCTCACCTTGCCGGTATAGCGGGTACCGGTCAGCTGGAGCGTGCTCGACCAGTGGTGGTCGAGGTGATGCTCCCAGCTGACGGCCGGCACCTGCTGATACAAACCGGCGCCGGGGCTGAAGACGGCGAAGCCTGTCCGCGCCGCCTGCCTCGGCGTAACACCGAACCAGGCTTGATTGTAGCGGCCGTCGCCCCACCAGCCGTCCAGGTCGATGGTGACGGTGTCCACGGCATTCTTGAGCGGTGTGAATTCGACGCCAAGGCGGTAGCGGTTTCGGCGCGCTGTGTCGCGCAGGGCCATTTCGGTTTCGGCGCTGACCAGGAACCATACCGTGAACGTTTGCGCAATCAGGGTGCGGGCAGTCGCGGACCCGGGCACATCGCCCATGCCGGCAACCCGGTTTGAACCGGGGCGCCAGCTGTTATTCCTGTCGAGACGGCCAAGATCGTAGAAAAACGACTGCGCTACGTAGAATTCCGACGCCGACTGGTATTGCACCCCGACGCCGCGCAGGGTATCGGCGAACAGGATGCCGCGCTGGATTGACAGCACCGGATTGGGGACGAGCTGCCGGCTGGCCGCGCCGGGATAGCGCGCTGCGTACGTCGCACCGGCGCCGATCGTCACCTCGGTTTTTTCCCAAAATATGTTTTGCTCCGCCGGCTGGGCCGCCACTGGCTGCTCGGCCGGCGCGGGCACGTCCGCGCGCCCGATGTTCGGCAGGACGCCGAGCACTACCGCGAGCAGCATAATGGGCGGTGCGTATTCTTTCATCTGAGCTCCTTGCGTCAATCGGACGAGAGTAGCACGCGAGCGGGTTTGCCGAACAGTGGGCTTTGTTGCACAAATCCGTCCCTGCAGCGGCAAAGCCGGGCCACAGGTAAACTTACGGCATGAGCGCAACAACGAGGCCGAAGTACCGAACGACCAGCTGGAAGGAATATAACGAAGCGTTGAGAGCGCGCGGGTCGCTGCTGGTTTGGCTGGACAAGGACATGCGCTGGCACGGCGGCGCCAGCGGCAAACGGGGCGCAGCACGACGTACAGCGAAGCGGCGATTCAGTTTTGCCCGAAGATTAGTAGCCTGTTCAATCTGCCGCTGCGACAGGCAATGGGCATGACGCAAAGCCTGCTCAGGCTGGCCGGCTTGGATTCGCAGGCTCCCGATTTCAGTACCGTCAGCCGGCGCCAGAAACATCTGGCTGTGACGATCGGGGCGCATCCGACGACGACAAGATTGCATTTGCTGGTCGACAGCACTGGTATCAAGATGCTCGGCTAGGGTGAATAGAAAACGAAGAAGCATGGAGCCGATTACCGGCGTCAATGACGTAAGGTCCATCTTGACATTGACGCGACCACGCCGGAAATCCGGGCCATCGAAGTGACTGACAACGGCACCGGCGACGCGCCGATGCTACCGTGCCTGCTCGACCAGATTGGCGAAGACGAACCCATCGCAAGCGTTAGCGGCGACGGTGCGTTTGACACGAAAGGCTGTCATGAGGCGATTGCACGGCGAGGAGCGGCAGCGGTTATTCCAACGCGCAGAAACGCCGAGCCATGGAAGGACCGGCGGCCGGACGCGGAAGCTCGCAATGCCATCCTGCACGCCACGCGTCGTCTCGGACGGAAGATATGGAAAAATGGAGCGGCTATCATCGACGCAGCCTCGTTGAAACTAAGGTGCGTTGCTTCAAGCTGTTCGGTGAACGTGTCATGGCGCGCAACTTCGACCGCCAGGTCGCCGAGTTGCAGTTGCGTGCCGCCATCCTAAACCGCTTAACACGGCTGGGCACGCCCAAAACCGTCGCCATGTCCTAATTCCGTCCGGGGTTTGGGGTATTACGCGCCCAATTGAATTATGCAACAAATTCCCTTCGTGTCGTAAGCGCCATCGCCACTGACGCTAGCAATGCGTTCGTCAGCAGGAATCTGGCTGAGTAGCACTGGCAGGACAGGTGCGTCGCCGATGTTGTCGATCACTTCCATGGACCGGATCTCGAGCGTGGACGCTCCCGAGATGCACCTTGCGCCATTGGCGGCGGTAATCCGAGCCACGCTTCTTCGTCTTCCGTTCGCTTTCGCCCAGCATCTTGATGCCGGTGCTGTCGACCAGAAGATGCAATCCCATCGTCGTCGGGTGCGCCCCGATCGTCACCGCCAAATTCTTCTGGCGCCGACTGACCATGCTGAAGTCGGGTACTTGTCAGTCGAGGCCGGACAGTTTGAGAAGGCTTTGCGCCATGCCCATCGCTTGGCGCAGGGGCAGACTGAACAGGCCCTTGATGGTCAGGCAGAACTGGATTGCCGCCTCGCTGTACGTCGGGCTGCGGCCCCGTTTGCCTCTGGCACTGCCATGCCAACACATGTCCTAATAGTCCAGCCAAATGAGCAACGAGCCGCGTGCCTTCAGCGCCGCGTTGTATGCTTTCCAATTGGTCGTTCGGTACTTCGATTTTGCAGGGGCGCTCATGCCGTCAGTTTACCTGCGCCCGCGCGGGGCTGCTGGGACCGATTTAGGCAACAAAGCCCATGAGACCCGGAAGACAACACCGCGTGTCCAGTTGCCTGCTAAGTGCTCATTTAGCTTTCCGTTTTGTCATCACGCCAACATAAGTCCGCAATATAATGGCCAACCCGCATTATCTGGATCCATCATGAATTTTGTCCAAGTTTTAGTCTTGGCCGTCATCCAGGGCGTCGCCGAGTTGCTACCAGTATCCAGTTCCGCCCACGTGATCACTGCCGAAAAGCTGATGGGGTTAGATCCCTCAAGCCCAGAGATGACCCTGCTGCTGGTAGTGCTGCACACCGGCACCATGCTGGCGGTGATTGTCTACTTCTGGAAGGCATGGAAGCGGGCTTGGCTCTCGTCGATGCAGACGTTCAGGCAAACGGTGCTCCAGCTAATACTGGCCACGGGCGTCACCGGCATTATCGGCTTGGCATTGCTGGAGTTGATCAAGCACGTATTCGCAGCGGACGTATCCAAATTCGAAGTCGAGCAACTGTTCAGCAATTCGAGATTGATAGCGGCCGCATTGGCGGCATCCGGCTTGGTGATCATCGCATCATCGCGCATCCGCCGACAAGAAGGTCCTCTCACCTACGGCAAGGCGGCCTTAATTGGCGCCGTGCAGGGATTGTGCTTGCCGTTCCGAGGTTTCTCGCGGTCCGGTGCGACTATTTCGACGGCGCTCGGGTGCGGCGTGGCGCGCGCCCGGGCCGAGGAATTCAGCTTCGCGCTCGCCGTTGTGCTGACGCCACCGGTGATCGCCAAGGAAGTGCTGCGACTCGTCCACGCGAAAGCCGAGATCTTCGCTTTGCAAGCGCAGGCGCTGATGGGCCTAGTAGTGCCAAGCTTGCTGGGTATGGTATTGAGCTTCTTGGCCGGTGTCGTTGCCCTACGGTGGTTGTCGCGCTGGCTCGAGGCCGACCGCTGGCACCTGTTCGGCGGCTATTGTCTGGTAGCCGGCGCCTTCGTGTATTGGCTCGGCGCCTGATCGGCAGAAGGCTCTGCGGTGGCTGCTGCTATCTAGACATATTCACGTCGGATTTGCAGCGGTCATCGTGGGTGGCATTGTCTCGGCCACGATGTTCACGTTGCGGCTGCCGCCGCTGGCCTACCCTTGGTTCGCGCCCCGCGGCGCGGCGGCGGTCAGTCCGCGTAGTGCCTACGCCAGTGCAAATGTCGTTGGTGCCGATGAGCCTGTGAATTGAAATGAGCGCACCACCAAGCAGATCCCGTCGGCTCTACATTCACGGGGTGGTTTCGAACATGAAGACATTTGTTGCGAGAACAAGGGATCGACTTGCATTGTTATTGCTCAACATTACCGATATTTAATGTTGAGGCGAGCACCATGAAGGCATAGGGACAGTCTAATCTGCGATACAGTATGGATGAGTGTTGGTATTTAGCCAATTCCGTGTCATCCAAGTGAATTCATGAGCTCTCCAGATCAGCTATCGCCTGCAAAAATATTGCTGCTTCACGGTTTGCTGTCGTCGCCGCAAGAGTTCGGTTTGATCGCACATTCGATGCGTAGCAAAGGCCTGTCGCACGTGGCCGTGACAGTGCCCGGCTACACGCTCGCCGACGGCGCTGCAGCGGACTGGCTGCGTTGGCGCGCCGCAGGAGCCGACGTCGTCGATGCGCAAGCGCGGGGCAGTGCACGGATAGTACTCGGTGGGCTGTGCATGGGCGGCGTCCTGGCGGCTGCTCTGGCTCTCGAGGCCCCCGAGCGTGTCGCGGGACTCGTGTTGATGTCCCCGAGCTTCGACTTCGATGGCTGGGGCTTGTCACCTATTCGCCACTTGCGTCACATCGGCTATTGGACCGGACTGGATCGCTACTTCTTCGTGACCGAGCGGGAGCCCTATGGCGTAAAGAACGCGCGTATGCGCGAGTGGATTGTGCGTGAGCTGCACGAACGCAGCCAGTCCGCTGCGGGCCCCGCGCGCGTACCGCTGCGGGCATTGCGCGAGGCCGAGCGCATGGCGAATTATGTCAGGGCACGCCTGCACGAGCTTACGTGTCCGATTCTGGTGATCCACGCGCGCGAGGACGAAATCACCAGCCTCGCTAGTGTCGAACGCCTCTTCGACGGGCTGCCCCAGCCAAACAAGGAACTCGTCATTCTGGAAAACAGTTATCACATGGTCACGATCGATAACGATCGTCAGCAGGTTCCTGCTGTAATCGACCGCTTTTGTCGCCGCCTTTCGCCTGGGGCCATGCCGACCCAGGCGATTTCAAATTCAACAGCTTTCCTCAATCTGCATAGCGTTCCATGACTACACTAGAACAACTTACGCAAATGCTACACGACAAGTTCGACATCGAGAAATCGTCGCTCCAGCCCGACCTTCCGTTAGCCGAATATGGGCTGGACTCGCTCGCGCTGGCCGAACTACTATTTACGATCGAGGAAGAGTTCGATGTCAAGTTTCCGGATCGACCGGAGAATATCGATACATTGACGGCACTTGCGGTAGCGATTGACCAACTGCGGGCATCCCAACCTGTATGAAACGCAGAGTGGCAATCACGGGCATCGGCCTGGTTTCGCCGCACGGCGACATGCCCGAAGGCTTTTTCGACGCCCTGCTTGCCGGCCGCTCGGCCATCACCCTATGGGACGAGGGGGACGCCCCGGCGGCCGCAGTGGCACGCGCGCCGTTTGACCAAGCGCGCTGGTTCACGAGGCTGCAACTCGCGGGCGTGGACAGGGTCAGCCAGATTGCCGTCGCGGCCGCGCAAATGGCGCGCGAGGATGCGGGAATCGATGTCCTCGATGCCTCTACGGGAGTGTATGTCGGCACCGGCATGGGTGGGGCGCACGCAGTTGAAGAGTCATTTCGCAGCCATTACGGATCGGGGCGCGTGCCCCCTTTGTCGGTACCTGCTTTCATGCCGAATGCACCGGCCGCACATGTGGCGATGCGTGAAAAATTACATGGCCCGGTCTATACCTATTCCATCGCCTGCGCCTCGTCGGCCGTGGCCCTTGCCGAAGCCGCCAAGGCTATCGCCTATGGCGACATTGATTGCGCACTCGCCGGCGGGAGTGAAGCGTTGCTAGTGCCTGGGGCAATACGGGCCTGGCATGCCTTGCATACGCTGGCGCGGGTCGACGGCGAGCCGTCGCGCGCGTGCCGGCCATTCAGCGCCGACCGTACGGGCCTGGTCCTCGGCGAGGGTGCGGCCTTTCTGCTGCTCGAAGCCTATGACGATGCACTTGCCCGAGGCGCACGCATTTATGCCGAGTTTGCCGGCAGCGGCGTCTCGTGCGACGCGACTCATCTTACGAAACCCGACGCGGTCGGACAAGTCAAAGCCATGACGGCCGCGTTGCGTAACAGCGGACTGGTACCCTGCGATGTCGGCTACTGCAACGCCCATGGCACTGCGACAGCGATCGGCGACGTCGTGGAATGCGCCGCGCTCGAGCGCGTATGGGGTGACGCGATCGGTAACCTTGCGGTGAGCTCGACGAAATCGATGCATGGCCACCTGTTGGGCGCAGCGGGTGCGCTCGAGGCTGTCGTCACAGTATTGGCGATTCACCGTGCTGCGGTACCGCCGAATATGCACTGCGATGAGCAGGACCCCGAGTGCAGGATTACGCTGGTACGCGAACCGGGCCACGCCATACCCGTGCTCAATGCCGCAATCAGCAATTCGTTCGCGTTTGGTGGAACAAACACGACTCTGGTTTTCAAGCGAGCAATATAAAACCCAACTTTGCCTCGCCCGTGAAGCGTTGCGTTCATCAGCGAGACCAGGATTTGACATCTTAAGAGGCGCTGGACAATTCCATTTCGCACGAAGATCAGGCCTTCGCCCCCGTCTTCCTGACGGCCTCCTTGTGTTGTGCATACCATTTTTTTGCGCGTTTGACCTGGCGTATCAGCATTTCGTTCACGCCGTCGGCCATGCCGTGGAGCTTCAGCAGTAGGGCCGTACGGCTGCGCGCACGGTGCAGCAGGACATGGCCGCGCGACTTCAGCACATGCGTCGACTTGAATTCGGCATTGGGCGTGCCGTAGCCATAGTCCACGAGATCGAACGAGAAATTGGCCAGCACATCCTGCAGCGCCAGGTGCATCGTGCTCGTGCCCACGGACAGGTGCAGGTAGTTCGGCTGGCAAGCGATTTTATGGACGTGCCAGACGGTGTTTGAACGCGAACCAAGCACGATGGCAACGTCCTCGTCGCCACATCGGATTACGTAGGACAGCAGCAGGCCATGGCGCGCAAGGCACTCCAGGCGAAGCTCCTCGACGTCGCGCTCTACGGTCTGGGATGGGTCGATAGCGACCGTCGCGTCGAGCAGGGCCGCGACCTGCCCGGGTTGCTCGATGCGCAGCACCTGCAGCTCACCGGCCGCTTCCGTCAGCAGGCGCACCTGGCGCGACAGGTTGTAGCGCTTCTTCGAACTGAACTGCTTCAGGTAGGCGTCGACGCTACCTGGCAGAGGCTGCGTGTGGCAGGGGCGCCAGCCATTCAGCACATACGTCGACACACCTGCGCTGCATGGCGGGGCCAAGTCGCTTTCTTCCGGAACGGCCTGCATGTACAGCAATTCGCATTTCGCATAGCGTTCGAGCAATTGCTGAATAACGAATTCGGCCAGCCCGTCTTCCGCCGGATCCAGCAGCGGCACGCTGCCGAGGACCTGGCAGGCACGCACGCTTTTCTTGAACATCGATACCGGACCGAGGCGGAAGTCGAGCTTGCATTCGAAGGTGCGGACGGGTACGAAGCCGATGATCGCGTAATCGATGCTGCGGCGGACGACGAACAGTTCGTAGTCGGCGTCACGCCCTTGCGCCATGTCGATCAGGTAGTTGAAGAACTGGGGCGACTGATACAGCGTTTCCGGGCCGGTCGCCCCGCCCAGCATGCGATCCCAAGCCTCCAGGATGTCCGGACGGTCGTGATAAGCCGTCGCGACGCTGAATTCGTAACGGCCCGTGCTTTGCGTCGTTCGGGAGTCAGTGAATGGCGACCCCGGCACCGCGGAGGCGAATTTACAGGTTATCTCGGGAAATGCAATCGGACTGCCGCGCAGCGCGTGGTTTTTGGGGGCGAGACGCTGGGAATCGCGGCCTTGATCCGCCTTCACGATGTCTTCGTGGTTATTCATCGATACCTTCGAAACTAGGCAGGTCATGTGGAACGTCGATACTATATTGACGAACCTGCCGAGTCTTGAATATTGCAAAAATGTAATCTCTTGGAGCCATCATGATTGTCTTGAGGAAATCTTTTGACGGGCCTGCGGGTGGTGAAACGGTTTTGAGCCATGCCTCTATCGGGAGCTCGAAATGATTTGTCGTGCTTTGTTGAAGAGTTCAAAGAAGCGGAAAGGCGCAATGGTTTTCCCTATCGGTGCCCATTTGTTTTGTCTTTCCCTTGGCATGATGGTGACAACTTGGGCGAAGGCAGCGGATACCGCGGCAGAGTCCGATCGGCTTTGTTGCACAAATCCGTCCCTGCAGCGGCCAGCCGGGCCACGGGTAAACTGACGGGATGAGCGCACCAGGGCTTTGTTGCGCAAATCAGGCTGGGGCAACGTAGGAAGCACAGGTCTGGTAGCCTGAACGGATGAAACCAGCTCCATAAAAGTACCGCACGACCAACTGGAAGACGTACAACGAAGCATTGAAGTCGCGCTGCTCGCTACTCATCTGGCTTGACCCGACGATGAACTGGCACGGCCAGCCGCGCGGCAAGCGCGGGCGCAGCCAGACATTCAGCGAGGAGGCGATCCAGTTCTGCCTGAGCATCAAGTGCCTCTTCAATTTACCACTACGCCAGGCCATGGGTATGGCGCAAAGTCTGCTGCGCCTGGCGAGGCTCGACTGGCCGGTGCCGGACTACAGCACGGTAAGCCGGCGGCAAAAGACGCTGCAGGTGGCCATCGGCGCCGTGCCGACCACGACGGGCTTGCATGTGCTGGTGGACAGCACGGGCATCAAGATGCTGGGCGAAGGCGAATGGAAGACGAAGAAGCATGGCGCGGATTACCGCCCCCAATGGCGCAAGGTGCATCTCGGGATCGATACGCCCACGCTCGAGATCCGGGCCATGGAAGTGATCGACAACAGTGTCGGCGACGCACCTGTCCTGCGAGCGCTGCTCAGCCAGATTGCTGCCGACGAACGCATTGCCAGCGTCAGTGGCGATGGCGCTTACGACACGAAGGACTGTCATGAAGCCATCGCTTTGCGCGCCGCGCATGCCATCATCCCGACCCGCAAGAACGCCAAACCCTGGAAGGCAAACCGCTGCGGTGCCGAAGCTCGTAACAACATCCTGCGGGCGACAAAAAGGGTGGGACGGGCAATATGGAAGAGATGGAGCGGCTACCACCGGCGCAGCCTTGTCGAAACCAAGATGCGCTGCTTCAAGCTACTGGGCGAACGCGTCATGGCACGCGACTTTGACCGTCAGGTCGCCGAGCTGCAAGTGCGGGCTGCCGTGCTGAACCGCTTCACTCGGCCGGGCACCCCGGTTACGGTCCCAGTGTTATAAAACGAACTACAAATAGCGTCAGCTCGGCCTTCGCTTGATTTGCTCAACAAAGCCACGACACGAGGTCAATAATACGCACGGCTTCCATAACAAGCCCTGAAAACGGTTTGCGGACGGCCTCTATTTGGCTCACGACAAAATGTTGACGGCCCGCGCAGCCACGAGGCCGACGGTCAGTAATGATGCGATCGATTCAACCATAAAAAGCAGTTTGGCGCGCACGCTCAGCGGCAGCGTATCGGTCGGCGAAAACGCCGTTGCGTTGGTGAATGACACAAAAACATAATCGAAAAAGCCCGGGGTCCATGTCTCATGCCCTGGGCAGTCCGCATTCATCTGCGGAAACATAAAATCAGGAATGCAATGCGTAACTAGGCCACGCGCTGCCGGACCGCCGCGGTCAATATTCCAGAACCATAGCGCGAACACGACGATATTGGTCAGCCAGATATTCAACGCATCGATGAGAAGACTTTGTCCGGTAGCCCCTTTGGCGCCGTACAAGAGCGCTTTCATTACGCCGAACAGCGACTGAAAATTGATTAGCGTGACCATCACGGTTAAGAAAATTGCGGCCTGGCGTATCTTGCGGCGCCGATGATGTATTAGCGCCCAGTGGTGTTGGCTCGTGGCATTGCGCATTTGGCGATGTGTCCAGGCCGTGGCCACCGATAGTGGAACCAGCAGCGCCAACTCGACCACCGAGGCCAACCACCAGGGAAATATGGTCAAATCGTTGATCAGAAATGCATTAAGGGCTGCTGTCACCACAATAGCGCCTCGCGCGATCCATATTTCGCGCATGTGCTCTCTCAGGCCGTGTTCCAACGCAGACATGCAGACTTTCTATTAGCTGGCGTGGTTAGAGAAATATGGCGCCGTTCGCGCCATCTGCCACCCGGGCAGCACCTCCCGTCGAAGCACCCGAACAGCTCTTTGGCGCAGCGCCAAATCAGCACCGCGCTCGTACGCGGTAGCGGGCTTGCTCATTGCTGCCTTATGATGACTTCTTCCATGTGAAAACAATATTACGATCCGTTCATCTGCAGTCCCTGCCATATTGCGGACATAATTCTCAAATAGCCTTTGGCGATCTTCACCACTATCGGAGTGCGTATGATCGGAACCAAAAGCCAACCTATCGCCGTTGTTGGTGCCACTTTGTTGTTCGGTCTTGGGCTGGCCGCCTGCGGCGGCAGCGGCTCCCCAAGTACATCGGCCATCAGCCCCGCCGGACTCCAAGGCATCCGGCATGCGCTGTTGATCAGCATCGACGGCTTGCACCAGCAGGATCTCGCCGCCTGCGTCGCGGCCAACACGTGTCCGAACATCGCCAGCCTCACGAACACCGGCGTCACCTATACGGCCGCAAACACGCCAGGGCTGTCCGACTCCGTTCCCGGATTGGCGGCCCTCGTGACGGGCGGCAGTCCGAAGAGCACGGGCCTGTTCTATGACGATATCTACGATCGGAACCTGTACGCCGGGACCGACACCTCGTGCTCCGGCAAGCAAGGCGTCGAGGTGTTGTTGCAGGAGCAGGCTGGCGCGGATGCCTTCAATGGCGGCGCACTCGTCCACCTCGACGGCGGCGGCGACTTCAACCCCCAGCAAATCCCGCGGATGAAGACTGCGATGGGCGGCTGCGTACCCGTCTACCCGCACAATTTTATTCAGACCAACACGATCTTCGAAGTCGTCCGCCAGAACATTGCCGGAGCCTATACGGCCTGGGCGGACAAGCATGCGTGGGGGACCGACTGGGTCAACGGTCCGTCGGGGACCGGCGTCATGGACCTTGCACGTACGGAGATCAATTCGGATTTCAATACCGCGCGCGGTGTCGCCAGCGCCGCGGGCTACGATTTCACGAATACGCCCACCCAGACCAAGGTATTCGACCATTACCATACGCAGATCATCCTGAATCAGATCGACGGGCTTGACTCGACCGGCGTGGTCAGCGCTGCGGCAGGAGGCTCCCTCAAGAGCAACAAAATTCCGGTGCCGACGCTGTTCGGTACAAACTACCAGACCCTCAGCGTTGCGCAGAAAGCACTCAATGCGAACGGGGGCGGCTACAAGGACGCCAGCTTCACGCCGAATACGCTGACGGTCGACGCCATCGCCTTCCTGGACGGAGAGATTGGCCAGATCAAGGCAGAACTCAGCAAACAGAACCTCCTTGGAAGCACCCTGATCATCATCAGCGCCAAGCACGGGCAGACGCCGGCCGACCGTTCGACCCTGCGCAAGATCGGAGATACGATCGGCTCGACGCTGGCCGCAGCAAGTCTCGGCGCGAACAGTAATATTGGCTCAGGGGCTGATCCGGTGACAGGCAATGTCTTGGGCACGGGGCAGTTCACGGAAGATGATGTCGGCTTCATCTGGCTCAACGATCAAAGCGACGCAGCGCGCGCCTCCGCCATCGCTGCCCTGAATGCCAACCTTGGCTGCCCGGCCGTGGACCCGACCTCGAAGATCATCATTTCCGGTCAATCCAACCCCGGCATTTGCGCAGGCCTTGACGCCGGCAGTGGCGTGATCGACCTGAAAGCCGACGGGCGCTTCGGCGACCCTGCCAAGGGTCGGACACCGGACATCATGGTCCAGCCGAACGCCGGCGTGATCTACTCGAAGTCCACGAAAAAGGATGCCGAGCACGGCGGAGCAGCCCCCACCGATTCCAATGTCGCCCTGCTTGTGTCGTTCCCAACCCTGTCCAGGCAGACGATCAGCACTGCGGTCGTGACCACGCAAGTCGCTCCCACGATCGTGAAGGCGCTGGGCGTGGATCCTGGCCTCCTGAATTCGGTTGCATCCGAAGGTACGGCTGTGCTGCCTGGCCTGTTCTGATGTGGAGCGCGCCGCTGCAGTTTTGTCACTGAAAATGGGACATGATCGTCGACTTGGCATTCCAATGGCAAAACGTAGGGTTATCATGGCTCGACCATGGCAAATCCTGCGCATTCGCGGCGCCTTGCCATGGACGATCGGCCCGTGTGCGGTCAATCGAACGAGCTCTCCAAGGCATCCGTTTATCGTTCCCGGTACGGATGGCCGATCTTCCATGGATGAGCGACTATGAAGCCGAAGCCCGATCGCAACGTGATAACGCAACCGTGGCTCGCACTCCAGTTTGCCCAGCAAGGGGCCGTCGTGGATTGGCGCTATTACATTGGTCCGTACGGGACATCATGTGCGTACGATAGGCGCTGGCGGAGCGGGTCATTGGCGCCCAAGGAGTTTGGGACCCCTAGGTCCGGCGCTGCGGCGGAAAACAAGCAACCAGGAATTGCGTTTCGCAGAGGCGTAACCTTGAAGCCAATCCAGCCTGTCGGGGCTTGCGGGAAGGCCTCTGGCCACATGCGTCGAAGTGGACGCCCTCTACCCGCCTCAGGGCATGGTGCTGCGGAGCCGTGCGACGACAAGAGCTTCCGCACCGTCGCACGGCTCGGCCTAGCAGACCAGGTAACGCACACCGCGTGACGGACGTGTCAGCGCACGATCCCAAGGAACTGCCCATTGTTCCCAGGCAAAGGAATGAAGGCGCGGGCGTTGCAACGTCCCGGGCAAGATCCAGACGATTCCCGGGTGCTCGCGCACCGCTTTCCGGTGCTCGTATGCGCGCGCGACGAACTCAAAACCCGTCGTCCTCATCGGCTTGAGGCATCCGTCCACGCACAGGCGGCACACCGACTCGTGTCTGTAGCGAGCAGGCAATCAACGGCAACTCAACATCGCCTGCGAGCGCCGTCCGGCACGCGGTACAGCGCATGTCGCAACCGCGCAGCGGGGTACAAGACATCGCGCGAAACGGACTCGAAGAGTCCAAAACTGCCGACCCGGCAGCTGAGCCAGGTCGCCGACATCATACGAATGCTGGAATAGGCGGATGTCTGTACCGCATGAATGGACCGAGCTTCGATTCCGATCCAGGATGGTGTCGATCCGTGCGGTAACTCTCGAATGCCTGATCGACGACGGCGCGATCTGAGCGAACGCGTTGGGCGTGGCGCGGCCTTACCGCTGCGAGAGGTCAGGCGTCAACAAGGAACCTGTTGACGCCTTGGCAGTGTCTGCGGGCGCCAAATGTGTCGATGCGGGAACGGTCGCTTCGTACTGGTCGACCTCGGCTGCGACCGCGTTTCTGCAGCCGGCACGTCGTCGCGAATGCCGGATGGCGCGGTGTTGGTGTGCCGAGAAAATCCGCAGAGCGTCGGCCTCGACGATGCAATCGGTTAGCTCGCCATCGCCGCCGTGCAGCTGCAAACAGATCCAATGATCAGCTTGCGCTGGCGGTGCTCCTCTCGCTTGTCGAGTTCGCACAGGGAGAAGAAATCGGGATGATGGCGGACGTAAAAGCGCAGGAATCGTTTGTCGATCCGGAGCGTTGGTCGCCCGTTTTACGGATGCGAGCTCTGCAGGGTAAGCGTCGTCTCTGCACCGTGTAGACACTCGGCAACTTCAGACGCAAAGTAGTCCCCACTATTTTTGGTGGGGACTAAATTGGTAGGTGAAGCAGAACAAAAGAAGCGGCGGCGCAGCACGAACTATCCACTGGAGTTCAAGCGACGACTGGCACAGCAAGCGTGCGATGAGTCGATATCGGTAGCGCAGCTGGCGATGCAGCACGGGCTGAACACGAACATGCTGTTTCGCTGGCGACGCCAATTGCGTGCCGGGCTGCTGGACACGACGACGCAGTTCCTCCCGGTGGCGGTGGCCGCACCGAAAGAGCCGCCCGGCGTCGATGCCGGTGGTGTCGGCAGCATTGAGATCCAATTGGGCCAGGCCAGAGTCTGCATTCGCGGCACGCCCGATCCAGCGACACTGGCGCTGGTACTGCAAGGTTTGCGTCCATGATTGGGCTTCCCGCCGGTACCCGCATCTGGCTGGCGGCCGGCGTGACCGATATGCGCTCGGGCTTCAACGGCCTGGCAGCAAAAGTAGAGACAGCTCTGAAAGAAGACCCCTATAGTGGCCACGTATTCGTGTTCCGTGGCCGGCGCGGCGATCTGGTTAAAGTGCTGTGGTGGACTGGCGATGGCCTGTGCCTGTTGTGCAAACGGCTCGAGCGCGGACGCTTCGTCTGGCCCCAGGCCAGTGAGGGTACGGTGACGCTGACGCAGGCCCAGCTCTCGATGCTATTGGAAGGGATCGACTGGCGCGGGCCCGAGCGCACCTGGCGCCCACAGTCCGCCTTGTAAACGTGGCACGACCCGCGTAAACTGGGCCACATGCTTGATGCCGCCCTCCTGCCCGACGATATCGCAACCTTGAAAGCCATGCTGCTGGAGCGCGAGGCGGCGTTACAGGCCAGCGAAGCGCGCGTGGCGCACCTGTCCGCTGAACTATCCACCCGCACGGCCGAAATCGAGCATTTGAAGCTGGTGCTGGCCAAGCTGCGGCGCATGCAGTTTGGCCGTCGCTCCGAGAAGCTCGACCTGCAAATCGAACAGCTTGAACTCAAGCTCGAAGACCTGGAGGCCGAAGCGGCGGTGGCCGAAGCACAGGCACCTGTGGAGATGGCGCCCCGCAAGAAGGCCGAACGCAAGCCGCTGCCGGCCCACCTGCCACGCGAGGAGCGCGTACTGCGCCTGGACCTCGACGCCTGCCCGGACTGCGGCGGCAAGCTGAAAGACCTGGGCGAAGACGTGTCGGAACAGCTGGAGTATGTGCCGGCGAGTTTCCGCGTCATCCGTCATGTGCGTCCCAAGCTGGCCTGCGCCTGCTGCGATCGAATCGTGCAGGCGTCGGCAGCCAGCCGTCCCATCGAACGCGGCCTGCCTGGCCCGGGTTTGCTGGCACACGTGCTGGTAGCGAAGTACGCAGACCACGTGCCCCTGTACCGCCAGAGCGTGATCTACGCGCGCGAGGGCGTGGAACTGGAGCGCTCCCTGCTGGCCAGCTGGGTGGGCGCGGCCAGCGCGCTCCTGCGGCCCTTGAGCGAGGCCTTGCGCCGCCACGTCTTCGCTGCCACCAAGCTGCACGCCGACGACACACCGCTGCCTGTACTGGCACCGGGCAACGGCAAGACGCGCACGGCGCGCCTGTGGACCTATGTGCGCGACGACCGCGCCTGCGGCGCTACGGAACCGCCCGCCGTATGGTTTGCCTATTCGCCCGACCGCAAGGGCGAACATCCGCAAGCGCATCTGGCCGACTTTACTGGCATGCTGCAGGCCGATGCGTATGCCGGCTTCAACGCGATCTACGACAGCGGACGCGTCGTCGAAGCGGCGTGCTGGGCGCACGCACGCCGGAAGTTTTACGACCTGCACGTGGCGCGTCCATCGGCTTTGACCGCCGAAGCACTGCGCCGCATTGGAGAGTTATACGCCATCGAAGAGGCCATCCGCGGCAAGCCGCCGGACGAGCGCCTCGCCGTACGGAAGGCGCGCGCCAGGCCATTGCTCGATGACCTGGAACGCTGGCTGCAAACCACGCTCGCCACGCTGTCGCGCAAATCCGATACGGCGGCGGCGATCCTGTACGCGCTCAAGCTGTGGCCAGCTCTGACCCGTTATGCCGACGACGGCCGCATCGAGATCGACAACTCGGCCGCCGAGCGGGCACTGCGCGGCGTCGCGCTGGGCCGGCGCAACTTCCTGTTTGCCGGCGCTGACAGCGGCGGCGAACGCGCGGCCACCATGTACGGCTTGATTGGCACGGCCAAGTTCAATGGCGTCGACCCCGAGGCTTGGCTGCGCCACGTGCTGGAACACATCGCCGAGCATCCCGTCAACCGGGTGCACGACTTCCTGCCCTGGAACCTGGCTGATACACTGGCGCCAACTCCCGTCACCTGAGCCGCTCGCCACGCCAAGCGGCTCCATCACCGCTTCTTCCACTCATGGCAAAACCGGCTCAAATCCTCACTCTCCACGTCAGCATCGATGATGTTGCGCCACCCGTCTGGCGCCGCATCCGCGTCGATGCTGACATCACACTACGTAACCTGCACCACATCCTCCAGGCATCATTCGGTTGGACCTCGTCGCACCTGCATCAATTTGATATTGAAGACGATACCTACGCCATGCTCGACAACAAGTACATGCTTGACCTGATTGAGGAGCCAGGCCAAGGCCCGCTGGACGACCGTAAGGCCAAGCTGGGGCGCCTCGTCTATGCAGGCCAGCGCTTCATCTATCTGTACGACTTTGGCGATTCGTGGACACACACCATCCACGTTGAAAGCATCACTGAAGCACCCGAAAAACTAGGGTATGCCACCGTCATCGACGGCGCCGGCGCCTGCCCTCCAGAAGACATCGGCGGCCCGCCTGGCTATATCGAATTCCTCGACACTATTGAGCGCAGGCCCCGCAGCCACGAGGCGCGTGAAATGCTTGACTGGGCAGGCGGCGCCTTCGACGCGAATGCGTTTGACAAACGTGCGGCCAACGCGGCTTTGTTGCGGATGGCCTCGAACGGATGGGGAAAGAAATAAACTTCAAGACGGGCTTGGCACGACGCTTACTCTGCAGGCCCGATCGCCGCTAGTTGATCGCGTGCATGTGGCTTCGCCGTCGGGGATTCTTCTTATGTTCCTTCCCTCGGCATCGCACTCGACCGATCTGGGGCGTAGACGACCTGCAGCAGACTGGCAAGTTCACTGCGTCCAGTATCCTCTGCATCAGCGGCATGTTGGCCAGGAGAGCGTCCGTATCGATACGGCTCAGAGGTACGCTCAAACGAGACGAGATCCCAATCCTTGAATTTGGACGATGATCTGTTGGCGTGGCGCGAAGCGGTATGTGTTCGCGATTTTTCCGAACATTGATCGTGCCTGGCAAATATGCACAACCGTCTGCTTCGGTGTCGATGCCACGCAGCTGACGCGGATGCGTTGACAATCCCATGCAGACCCTCCGTTTCTGTTGGGAGGACGCACAGCGATGGGTCATCAGGAGTTGGACACCAGGGCATTCATCGCATCGACACTGATGTGGACCAACAAAGGGTACGGGGTCGCGCTCAATTGCAGTAGAGCCCGAGCCTTTTACAGCTTCGCGTACATGTACGCATATAGCTGCGCCTGGCATCCCGGATTCGCGGCTGGGGCTTGATGGCCACCTATGCATTGGACAGAACGTGGTGTGCCGACTCGTAAAGCGGTCCGTTGGGATCTGTCAGGGATTCGAGAATAGGCGTTATACGGTCCTGATGGTCCCGTGGCTATTCCAGCGTTACCGGACATACCGCATAGTCGGATTTCGTCGTTTCGATCAGAACCGATTCGGCGCGTCCGTCCTTCCATTGAAGGCGGACAGGGAGATCGGGTTACGCCAATTCACGAAGCGCGTGTTTTGTCGTCGACAGCAAACAACTTTTCGCCAATGCTGATAGTTCCGGTGTGGACCGAGGGCGGCGCCGGACAAAAACGGCGCAGGGGACTCCGTGGCCCCACAAAAATATTAACGGTTAATATGATTCAGTAAGTCTTTGATTTTAAATATATTTCTTTAAAATAGTCGATTCGCGATTTGTCTAAGTGATTGATTTTTAAGGAATTTATTTTTCGCGAGAATGGAGCGGTCTGCCGAGAAGTCAGGCAACGGAGTTGCATCGGGAGCTGGACCAGCGACGGTGCGGAATCATGAGGAACAAGTGCGTGGATGTAATACCGGTAAATCAACTTCCCAACTTTCTTATCGATAACTTGTTGAGGCTTACCGGCCGCGCTTATCGGGACGGCGGGCAGTAGCGATGTTTCGAGACTCCGCGAAGTGGAGTGCTCGCTATGCAAAGAGGCCGAAGGTTAGGCCGTGGCGGACATATCTCGCACTGCGCTGTCTACCTCAGGGCTGATCCTTTCTTCCGCTTCCTGGCTATCAGAAGCTTGCACCTCTGGAGTAGGAGGAGGCCTGTCCGCCACGGAGGACAGGCCGAATAAGCGGATGGATGACGCACCCTCGGCGACCACGCTTGAGGCGAGCTTAACCGGTCGGCGAGGTATCACAGGCTGCGGCCTGCGACGCATTGAGCAGGCTCCTGACGCACCGCATCAAGCCCGATTTGTCCCGCACCATCTAACCAGCCCGCCCGCACGGCTTACACGTGCTCCGACCAGAGATCTGTTCTCGCCAAGACAGCACTGCACGGGGGAAAACCAAATCCCCTGACCCGATGCGCCATAAATGCAGTTCGATTGCCCGTCAAACAATTTCCGTGTTAGCTGACTTCGCGAACGTGGCGGGCCGGCGCTGCGCGGTCTCGACCAGGAAGCGTAGGCCGCGCTCAGCGGGAATTCGACCAGACACGGGCTCGCTGGTTCGCACCGTCCCGTACATCGAGTCAAAAGCTTCCGGTGGCGACGGGATCGCGGAATCGATTTTCGCATTAGGATGTCCAGCCGCTGTCCGTCAGGGAGAAAAACGCAACGCGATGCCGCCCAGCACAACCTTGAGTGCTTTCGCCCCAAGTCATCACGCTCACGCAATACCGCGGAGATTCTCTCCAGCCGCATAGCACTTTTTGGAGGAGCGTGATGGCTCAGCGACGAAATCCAGTCCACGATTGCGATTGTGATGGATTTCGTAATGATCAGTCTGACAAACTGGTACGAAGGGGAGTGCCTTTTGATAGTTTAGTCCGCACCAATTTAGGATGGAAACGTTCAGCGCAATCCAGTCCCGGCTCCCCTAAGGGACAACGTCCGACCCGCTGCCATTCAATTGGCTCTACTTTATGTCCTTGGTCGAACAGGCCATGGAATCGGTAACCCTTAAGGGCCCTATGTCCGTCAACCGCGTAATACCGGAAAAATCCGATACGGATATCGCCCTGAATCTGCCGCAACTCGCATGATCGCCGGACCCACGCTATGCAATTGGATGCCTGCACCCGGCATCCCATAACTGAAGCTATTTTTTTGAGAATCGTGAACCGCTTTGGGCCATACCACAAACCATCGAACCGAACGGTAACGTCCAGCTCATGAGGGTCTGTCGACCACGGCGCCCGATATCCACACGCCCTCGATGCCCGCCGCCAATGCGATTTCCATGCACCGGCTAAACCGTCGGGTGAAAAAAAGGACGCCGTACAGGCGTCCATATTAACCGTTAATATTTATAGCTAAGTCTTTGATTTCATTCAGAAAACATCGCAAACACCGGTTTTCATAAATCGTAAGTCTTTGTTTTTAAACGATTTTCTTTTTCGACAGTTCGAGCGTTCCCGCAAACTCGCGCAGCGCCCCCATCGCACGTTTCGACGCGAGATCGACATCCACGCCTTCCTCGACCCTGATCACGATCTCACGTTCCCTGATCTGCACCTTGAACGCGGACAATCCGTTCTTGTCGGTGATCATCCGCGGCTCGGGCGGCTTCGTACGAACCCGTTTCTTTTCGAAGGGTTTGACCAGCACGGTCCGCAATTCGTCGACATCCATTTCGGGTTTGTCGATGAGCACCTCAACACCGGCGCTGATCGTATCGATGGCGTGGGGATGCTTGGACAGGATTTCCTTAACGACGCGGGCGTGACGGGTCTTGAGCAGTCCGGGGTATTTTTCCAGCAAGTCGAGGATGGGTGTCGGGAATTGCAGCAGGCTCAGGCATTGGGAGACGCGCCCCTGGGAACAGCCGAACAGGCTGGCGATGCCTTTCTGGTCAGTCGCGAACCCGCGGTCGAGCGCCTCCTGATAGGCTTTGGCCCGCTCGTAGGTGCTGAGTTCCTCATTGCTCTCGTTGCTGGTGAGCGTTGCCAGCTCGGCCTCGCGGTCGCTTAGCGGACGTACCCGCGCATCGATTTCGGACCAGCCGATGAGTCGTGCCGCACGCGTGCGGCGGTGACCGGAGATCAGTTCGTATTTCCCAGACGGCAGACGGCGTACGACGATGGCCTCATCCTGGCCCCGTGCCCTCAGCGTTTCGCCAAGCAGCTGGATTCGCGTCTCGTCGTAACGCTTGCGCGGTTGATACGGTGAATCGACGATGTCCTGCAGGGCGATCTTGCGTACGACGTTCGCTTCATCCATCGTCGCAGCCGGAATGCTGGCCACCACAACAGGCTGCGGCGCCGATGTCGATACCGATGCCGGCTCGTCGGGCGCGTCATCGCGCAACAGGTCTTCCAGGGACTTCGATGCCCCGCTTGGTGGTGGCGTCATATGCATCGTTTGCGGCGTCGTACTCGCCGTGCGCAGCCGGTCTTTCAGGCTGGCCGTAAATGCGGATTCGGATTGGTGTGTTTTACTCACTGATTCTCCTGATGGTCAGGCTTTCGCAACTATTACGCGGCGCGCAAGGCGTCGGTCTTCAGGTTAGAGCCAAGGACGCCCATTTTCTCGACCAGCTCTTTTGTCGTCGCACGCAGTTCGTCCGCGGGCGTGCTGCTCGGGCGGGACAAGGCCAGCGGCAGGCCATCGTCATCGTCCAGTACCTTCTTGAATTCCTCGCTGGTGCGCACAGTCTTGTCCATCCATGCATCGGGATACTTGCTTGTCAATGCGATGACCTGGGCTGCGACGCGCACGCGAGAATCATCAAAGAAGTTGCCAAGGATCGCCAGCTGCGGATACTTGCCGTACTCTTCCTGCATCTCTCCAAGCACACCGGCCAGGTAGGACACCGACTTCGTGCTATACCTTTCCATCGACACCGGCGCGACCACGAAATCGCTGGCCAGCAAGGCGCCGCGCGTGGTTTGGTTTTTCGCCGGCGGCGCGTCAAACATGATGACATCGTAGTGCGAAAGATCGAGGTCCTTGTTCTTGCCTGAACGGCCGTCCGCAAGCCAGCGCGCGATCGCCAGTTCTGGCTTCTTGCCCATGATGGCGTCGACGGTGAACAGGGCCTCCAGACGGTCCAGCGTCACCTCCGACGGGATCAGATGCGGACCATTCTCGCCGAATGGTTTCTTGATGACCGCGGACAGCGACTGGGTCTGTCCGTTCTGTTGCCATTGCGGCAGGAGGTGTCCGAAATGATAGTTAACGCAGTCGTCCACCAGCAGGCCGGTTGCGGTGGCCTCGTCCGGGGTTAGTTCCGGGTCGTAGCCGAACGAAATCGTCAGGTTGGCCTGGAAGTCGAGGTCGATCACCAGTACGCGCAGGCCCATCAGCGAGAGAATGCAGGCGATATTCGACGACAGGGTTGTTTTGCCGACGCCACCTTTAGGTGCATAGACCGTCAAAATACGTTTGGCTTTGGCGACCAGACCATATTTTCTGGCGCGGTAGGCTGCCAGGTCATAGATGTTCTCAATTGTGAACAGCCGGGTTTTCGGTCCCACGCCACCCTGCCGCTCGATTTCGAGGCCGGCTTCGTCAGAATCACGGCGCACGGAATCCACGCTGATGCCCAACAGCTTGGCGACTGCCTGGACTTTGAAGGTTTTGCGCTTCAAGAGGCTTCTCCTGAGTTTCGATCCAATGATTTTTACAAAAACTCAGCCTTTGTGCAAGGGGAAAAGCCAGATTCAAACGAAAAACCTCGCAGCGAAGTAGAGTTACACGATCCGTGGGCCGTGCCACGCATGCGAGCATATGGAGCGTAGTTCAAATAATTTATGAGGACCTACAAAACCTTTGGTAAACATTCGATCCGGGTAAAGCTCGGCTGTATGCGGGTTTCAGGCGGAACACGGGTGTGGATTTGTATACGAGGTGAACTCTGCTGATACCCGGGGGATGTGGATATGTTGATAGGGTGAGAATTCTGATACCCAGGGGGTGTGAACATGTTCGAGAGGACAAGGTTTTTGATAAATGCTGTGGATAAGCGCCTACTTAGCGGTAGTTTGTTGAACTAAGAATGATGTAATGCTGTCTAATGGGCTGGAGGGTCCACATCATGTCTGCTCGTCTGCCTTGTCCTCCTGCACCAGGACCGTTGGAAGCGTTTGCGGTGCAATTCGATCCCCTGTTCCATACGCTTGCGCAGCGGCACGGCTTTCGCACCTATCTGGCAGGACTGCTGATGCCGCGCGACCGATCCAAGACGCTGACTGCGCTGGTCGGCGCCGAGCCGTTGGTCCAGGCGCAGGCAGCCGAGGTGCAGCGGCTGCAGTTTTTCCTGTCCGAAGCGAGTTGGAACGTGGAGGCGATCACCGCGCAACGACTTGCTCTGTTGACGCAGGCCGAAGACAGCGCGCCGTCGGCCAGCGGGGTGCTGGTGATTGACGATACGGGCGATCGCAAGGATGGCCACGCGACTGATCACGTATCGCGCCAGTACCTGGGCTCCGTCGGCAAGACCGATAACGGCATTGTCGCGGTGACCTCGCTGTGGGCCGATGAACGGCATTATTATCCCTTGCATGTCGAGCCCTATACGCCGGCCGCGCGTCTGGCCCAGGGCAAGCGGGATGCGGCGTTCCGTACCAAGCCGCACATCGCCCTGGAATTGGTCGAAAAGGCCCAGGCGGCGGGTATCGAATTCGAGGCGATCGTAGCGGACTGCTGGTATGGGGAGAACAAGGAACTCGAAATGGCGTTGCGCGACCGCGGGCTCCCGCATGTGCTGGCCAGGCGTGGCAATGCCACAGGTGGCTGGGCGCTCGCGGAGGATGCTTTCACGTTCAGGGAAGCGGCGCAAAACGTGCCGAAAAACGCCTGGCAGGCGGTCCAGCGGCGCTTCCGCGACGGTCATGTCGAAGTCTGGTGGGCCACTGAACTGACGTTGCCCGGCTACGGCCCTGGCAAGCCGGGACGGGCCGTCTGCGCCACGACCGACCGGAACACGCTGCCCGAGATTTCGACCTGGTACCTGACTACCAATCTGGCGCGTGAACAGACTCCGTTATCGGAGATCGTACGCCTCTACGGGCTGCGCAACTGGGTCGAACAGAGCTACAAGCAAATGAAGGACGAACTGGGCTGGGCCGATTTCATGGTCCGCAAGGACCACGCCATTCGCCGCCATTGGGAGCTCGTGTGCTGCGCATTTGTCTTTTGCTGGTGGTATTCGGACTGCCGCTGGCGTGTCAGCGACGAGATGCGGCATCCGGACAGGATCGAGCCGCTGTCGACGCGGCGGGAAAAAAATCGACGCCATCAAAACGACGCCGTGCTGGACCCGGTCGTTACGTGCGGTGAGGGCCTGGCTGGCCCCGGCGCACTGGCCGGCGCGTTGCTGGGCCGCGTTCTCAGCTGCGCCCCCGCCCCCTGAACTGATGGCCCTGCTCGAGGCCGTGGTCGCCAGCCAGGGCATCAACCTCTACCTTCGCATTTAACAAAGTACCGTTAGGCCCGTGGTACCTCCGATCTGGCTTGATATGGTCTCGATACCGGTTCAGGGAGCCTCGATACGTTGATGATGCCCCGATCGCTTGAGTTTATCTTCCTTTTATGAGTTCGTCCGGGTGTCGAGGTGCGGCCCAATCGCTGCATTTGGACGACCGCAGTGTGAATGGTGAGGGTTTTTGATAACCATCATGCGTGGATTTGGGGCTCGAGGTGCATGTTTTTGATAGCTCTAGACCACCGCGACCGCTCGCCTTCAAGTTCAACCCCTCGCGGACACTGCCCTTAAGGCCCTTCAAACTGCTTAGGCATGCTCTGGGGTCATGGCGTGAACCTTTTTGATAGGCCTCGACCCTTTGGATCGTACGGATCGCCATACTTGCCTCTTACCCACGGGGCTCGCTATCAAAACTGTTCACCTTTGAGCAGAAAAGGGGACCGGGATCGGCTCCATACGCTGGACCAGCCCGCGCCCGTGCGCCCGCACTGCGGGGCCATGGCGTTCGCTGTCGTCTGCGGCACATCCCTCCCTCGGAGTGCCAACCTATGCCCGATCCGGTCCCGCGTGATGCCTGGCTGCCGCGTAAGGTGCGTTGCCGTGATACCGGACGTCCGCTCTGCGCGATGCCTGCTTTGCCGGTCTCCGGAAACGGTGAAGGTTTTTGATAGCCATGGTCCCTTCCGCGCTGCTGAGCGCGCTCGCTCGATGGGTGATTTTTTTTGATAGGCGGGATGCGCGAGTCATCTCCTGTCTTGGTTTGCCGTACGTGCTGTGCAGGCCCGTAATGTGGCGTTGCGTCGTTCCGGCTGTCGACGGCGACGACAGATGATGGTTTTGATGGCCGCGAAGGCGTGTCGGCATGTGAGAGCCGACCATTGCCAATAATGGCCTCGGGTACGGACAGTCGACACCGCCGGCGACAAGGTGATGATTCCTGATAGCTGTTCGACCCTGTTGCCTATGGGCTGTGTGGTGCCGCCTGGCGACAGCTTGGAGCACGCTAACCGGACAGGCGCCGCCAGGCGCTTGAGCGTACAGCCGGCTTGTTAAGTGAGCTTTTTTGATAGTACGGCGCCGTGATCCGTGGAGAACATCGGGCGGCCGACGTCCTCCTAGCTGACGGCTTGATTGGTGAATCTTTTTGATAGGTTGCGAGGCACTTCTACGGGGGGCGAGACTTGATAGGCAACCGTTTTGGAAAGCATTGTGTCTCGGCACCGAGCGCCGCGCTCCAGGCAAAGCGGCCAAACCGACGCACGGGACCTTTGAGGTGACGGTTTTTGATAGGCTGGCCCCTTGGCTTGTCCGCCGCTGAATGAGCGACGTGATGGCGTCGAGCTGGCCGTTCCCTTGTTTCGTTCGCACGCTGGTACAGGTGAATGTTTTTGATGGCCCAGGGAGCGGACTGGACGATCGAAGGCGTGGATCGACGGCTTGCGTGCAGCCATCTGATCTGTATACCGGTGATCGATTTTGATAGGGAATACAGCCCGATCCTGGCCGGACACCACGCCCTCCGAGTTCTGAATGTAAGCGCTCGCTACCTTCGGATGTAGGACATCATGCAGACCGGGGTTGGGTCCCTTGTTTGATCGGCGTAGTCGTACGCTTGCAGCAGCCTCGCTCGCCGCTCGGTCCGGCAACGGTGGCTGCGACAGGCGAAAGGTGAACCCCTGCGATAGCCTGAAAACGGTATCGTCACGCGGGTCCAGGTGAACGTTTTTGATAGCGTTCCTGCCTTTCTCGCGGTCTGTCCGACAAACTGGCCACGCGGGACATTCCAAATGCCCTTTGCTGCGGGCCTGTTTGTGGCCCTGCCGCGCCGACATGTCACGCGTTTTTTACTAAAGGTGAAGACTTTTGATGGCTCCGGCCCTCACCAGTGGCGCAGTCGGACGGAGGTCGTACAGCCAGTGTTTGTAGCGACGAACAAGAGATGAGTTCATTGTCCAGGACCTTTAAATATGCGGAATGGAGCGACTTTCATCGAGAGTGTGTGCTCACACTGAATGCCTTTTCCGGGCGGCGCACCATCCACTATCCTCGACGTCGACCTCGGCTTCGTCGTCGCGGGGAGGGTCACGCTTCCCAACTCGTTCGCTGGCAAGGGGCAGGTCTGCATCTACGCTGACGAGCTCG
>Ga0207705_10000554_pt1 | contig 31436 bp, 35 predicted proteins | sample KBSC13metaG_FD_184314 | JGI IMG/M metagenome (GOLD analysis project Ga0207705, IMG submission 184314) | Corn rhizosphere microbial communities from Kellogg Biological Station, Michigan, USA - KBS C1-3 metaG (SPAdes) (version 2) | ecosystem: Host-associated > Plants > Roots > Rhizosphere > Soil ... | reverse complement strand
TTGTGAGTTGTTGCGAACGCAATCGCCGCGCTTGTTGCAGGCGCCGCCTTCCGATTACGTCCTGGCTTTGGAGGTGTTCAGCGCGACAGCGGCGCGGACCAGCGCCTTCAATGCTTTCTCGTTTATCTTCTCGCCCTCGCGCATATCGATGGCGCGCCTGATATTGCCTTCGAGGCTGGCGTTGAAGAGGCGCGACGGGTCAGTCAGCGCGGCGCCTTTGGCGAAGGTCAGCTTCACGACGTCCTTGTAGGTCTCACCGGTGCAGATGATGCCGTCATGCTCCCACACCGGCACGCCGCGCCACTTCCACTCTTCGACAACATCGGGATCCGCCGCCTTGATGACACCGCGCACACGCGCCAGCATCTTGCCGCGCCAATCGCCCAGATCCTTGATCCGTCCGTCGATCAGCTTGGAGGGAGACAACCCTTCTTTCGCCTTCGTCGCGGGACTTTTCTTCGCGGCCTTCGTCATGATTGCCTCGCAAGACGCCCTTTCGCGGCATAGGGCAGCGCGAACATGTAGAGGCCCGTGAACAACAACAGGAAGAGGAACGGCAACGGCGAATAGACCAGCCACATGGGCGGTTTGCCGAGCGCCATCGCAACGAAGTTCGCGATGACGGTCAGCGTGAAGACGATCGATGTCCAACGGTGAAATTGCCGAATGAAAATGCTCATCTCTACCTTCCTTCGATGATAGCGCTAGTTTGCTTTGGCCAGGGTCTGGTCCAGCTTGTCGAGAAAACGTGGCCAACCGTATTTTGCGCCCTGGTAGGCTTGCTGTTGCTCCGGCCGGAAACCTGCCTGCTCCACGCGCAGATGCGTTCCCGTGGCCGTCGGCGTAAGCGTGAACGTCACGATGTTCTGCACCGCGAACGCCGGATTGTCGCTTGTGGAACCCCAAGTGTAGGACAGCAGCTTGTTGGGCTCGACCGCCAGAACTTCGCAGTCCAGTGCGCCGTTCGGCAGATAGTCCTCGCGAAAATTGAACCGATGTCCCACGGCGGGCGCGAAGTCGTTCTTCATCAGCCACTCCGCGATTAGATGCGGTTGGGTGAGCGCGCGCCAGATTTTCTCCGGCTGATGTGAAAACTCCCGTTCGATGACGACGGAAAGCGTGTCCGGCTTGCTCATTGGTCCATCCTGTTGAGAAGGTCTTCGAGGTTGTCGAACTTGCGCTCCCAGAAGTCGGTCATCTGGCGCGCCCAGTCGGTGAGCGATGCCAGCGCCTGCGGTTGCGCGCTGTAGTGGGTTTCGCGGCCCTCGCGCCGATCCTTCACCAGACCTGCCAGCTTCAATGCGCCGAGATGCTTGGAAACCGCCGGCTGCGAAACACCGGAAGGCGCGGTGATCTTCCATACCGTCATCTCGCCATCGCGGCAGAGACGCTCGAAAATTGCCCGCCGCGTGGGGTCGCCCAGCGTTTTGAAGATCAGGTCGGGTGCTCTCGTTGCCATGCCGAATCCATAACCATTCAGTTATGTATTAGTCAAGCTCGAAGAACCGGCTTTTTGTATCCGGGATCAGGCAAGCAGCACGGCGACCATGGCCAATACGTTGGAGGCGTTATGGGCGAGGACCGGAACCACAAGGCTGCCGGATCGCGCGCGAATCCACACCGCAACAAAGCTGCCGATGAACGGAAGGATCATCGGCATCACCGAAAAATCGATCGCCAACGATTTGTGCACGCTGAAACTGTGCGCGAAGGCAAAGGCTATCGTTGTCGCGACGGCGCCAAATCCCATCGGCGCACCGAGGATGATCCTGCGTCCGGCATACAGTCTGTCGAACAGGGCAAGCAGAACGCCGCGGAAATAGAGTTCTTCCGCAAAGCCCGGCATCGTGAGTTGAAACGCCCAGCTTTCCGTATCCGGCACGTCATGTGCGCTCGTCATCCAGACGATGCCCATCATGACGATGAGATATGGAACGACAACAGACAGCACCGCCTGCGCCGTGCCCGGCCGCTGCGCGAGCGTCAGCCCAAATTCCTGTCGTGAGAATCTGCGGGCTCCGATCAAGACAAGTGCGAACACCAGCGCGGCGCCGAGTTCGAAAAGCTTGCCCGTCCAGTTCCAGTGACCGCCAATGAAGTTGAGCGGATCGCCGCGAAAGTTCGGAAGATCGAGAAAGAACTCGTCGCAGAAGGCCGCAAGCGCTGCGACCGGCACCAGCCACGGATTTGGCCCGCGTAGCGCCGGTAGCGCGAGAGCAAGAACGACAGCGGCCGCGATGGCCCCCGAAATGGCGCAGGCAGGAAGAAAGTCGAGCACGGATACCCCCTCTTAGGGCGCAACCATCGCAGATGAAGCGTGTTTTCTACAGAGACAGGCAACATGTGGTACTTGATGTGTTCTCTTTATGTTCTTAGTTTGCATCCATGACCACCGTTCTCGACCTCACTGCAGATCCCAAGCGCCTCCGCGGACGCGGCGCCGTTTCGAACGCTTCCGGGCGCTTCGAGAAGGAAACGCGCGTCCTCGTCGATGACGGTTGGAATACGGAAGACGACGAAGAACCTTCGCTGAAGACAGAGATTTTGCGCGACAGCTCGCGCACGATCATCACGCGCAACAACTCGCCGGACATTTCGTTCAGCCAGTCGATCAATCCCTACAAGGGGTGCGAGCATGGCTGCATCTATTGTTTCGCGCGGCCGACGCACGCCTATCTCGGCTTCTCGCCCGGCGCGGATTTCGAAAGCAAGATTTTCACCAAGCCCAACGCCGCGGAGCTTCTGCGCAAGGAACTGTCGGCGAAGAATTACGTGCCGAAGGTTCTGGCTATCGGCACCAACACCGATCCCTATCAGCCGATTGAGAAGAAGCTACGCATCATGCGCTCCATCCTCGAAGTGCTGTGGGAGTACAAGCATCCCGTCGGCATCGTGACGAAGAACGCCGGAATCCTGCGCGACATCGACATTCTGGCGCCGATGGCGGAAGCGGGCCTTGCGAAAGTCGCGCTGTCGGTGACGACGCTGGACCGCAAGCTCGCCCGCACGATGGAACCGCGCGCTTCCACGCCGCCCAAGCGCCTCGCCGCGCTGAAAACGCTGGCTTCTGTCGGTATTCCGACGGCGGTCATGGTGGCGCCCATCATTCCGGCGCTGAACGACGAGGAAATCGAATCCATTCTGGACGCGGCGAAGGACGCCGGCGTGCGCTCGGCCGGTTATGTGCTGCTGCGCCTGCCGCTGGAAATCAAAGATCTCTTCCGCGAATGGCTGGAAGCGAACGAGCCGGGACGCGCCAAGCATGTCATGTCGCTCATCCGCTCCATGCGCGGCGGCAAGGATTACGACGCCCAGTGGAACACCCGCATGCGCGGCACCGGTCCCTATGCCGACATGATCTCGCGCCGTTTCCACATGGCCGTGAAACGCCTCTGCCTCAACGCGGACCACCGCCCGCTGGATACGTCACAATTCAAACGCCCGATCCAGGCCGGGCAGCAGTTGGAACTGCTCTAGGGAGCGGGAGGGGGATCCCCTCAATTTTGAAAAACAAATAGAGGTAGCGACGCTGACTAGAGCTACAAAATCTGGAGAAATCACAACAGCCAAATCCAAAAAATCGACATTCAATTCCCCGGCCCTGCATCCAAACCGCGCCCTGCCCGCATCTGGCTGATAACGGGCCAATTTGGCCGCAAGGGAGCAGGCAATGTTCATCACCCATGGAAACGGGCTTCTGATCACCGCGATCTTCTGGGGCGCTATCGTGCTGATCGTGTTCGTCAGCAATTTCTTCGGCTATCGCGAGCGCACCAGCCGCCACCGGATGATCGAGAAGCTGGCTGAGAAAGGTCAACCGATCCCGCCGGAACTTCTGAGCGGCAATGGCAATGGCCGCTATTACGACGGCGGCGGCTATCGCGGCGGTTGGCATCGCTATTCGCTGGCCGGCGGCATTTACCTGATGTGCATCGGCGCAGCGCTGTTCGTCTTCCTGTGGGCGATGACCACGGGCAATTTCAACAGCCTCTTCGGCGATGGCGATATGGGCGGAAGCGGACCCGGATGGCTGCCCTTTGTCGCCATCTTCCCCTTCATGATCGGCCTCAGCCGCGTGTTGGCTCATTTCTTCGATCGTCCACGCACGCCGCTACAATGAGGCGTTATGCTGTCACGGGATGAACGAGTCCGATCTGATAGCGCGGGCCGCGGGTGGAGATGCCGCGGCCTTCGGCGTGCTCGTGCGGCAGAACCAGTCGCCGTTGCGCGGCTTTCTGCGCCGCCTCACGCGCACGGATTACGCATTGGCGGACGACCTGGCACAGGAGACGTTCCTCGAAGCGTGGCGCAAGCTTTCGCAATATCGCGGCGAGGGATCATTCACCGGATGGCTCACACGCATCGCCTGGTCGCGCTTTCTCATGGAAGCCCGCAAGCGCAAACCGGAACTGATGGAAGACCTGCCCGAGCAAAGCATCGAAACCTCGCCCGATGTCGCGCTCGATCTGGAGAGCGCGATGCGTAGAATCTCCGCCGCCGAGCGCGCCGCCCTCACGCTCTGCTATGCGCTGGGCCATTCCAACGAGGAGGCCGCCGCGATTTTGGAGATGCCGCTCGGCACTGTGAAATCGCATATACTGCGCGGTCGCGAGAAACTGCGCGCGCTGCTGGAAGGCGGATCATGACAGCCGATCTGGACGCCCTGCTCTCCAAACCGCTCGCTTCGGTGGCCGATGATGGATTTTCCGCGTCTGTTGCAAGGCGCGCACTCGCGTTGCAAGAGCGTGATAAGCTGTTGGATCAGCTAGTCCTTATTGTGACAGCCGCCATCATCCTCGCCGCCCTGCCGCTCGACCGCATCATGGCCGCGATTGAAACAGTCACAGTGGGTCTGGGAAACTTGTTCCCGGTCACCATCGCTTTTGCGGCGCTGGTGCTGACCGCGTCTTTCACGCGGCTTGTAGTGGACCGGCCGGAGTGAACAATGGCCAGAGAGGGGCGAAAGTTCTCGCAGGCGGAACGCCCGCGGGGGCGGATCGGACGGATATTCGGCGGGCTGATGGCCCGTCTGAACAAGCCCGCTTATCACTGGACCGTCGAACAGCTTCGTTCCGTGAAACCGAATGCCTATCTCGAAATCGGTTTCGGCACCGGGCATCTGGAAAAGCTCGTCGCCAAGAAGCTGAAGCCCGCGAAACTCGCTGGTGTCGATCCTTCACCGCTGATGGTCGAAACGGCGCAGAAGAAACTGCGCCGCTTCCGCAAGAAGATGACAATCGAGCTTCTTGAAGGCGACGACACGCGATTGCCCAAAGACGGGCCGTATGATGCGATCACCGCCCTGCACTCCTTCCAGTTCTGGACGCATCCGGCGACGACACTCGCCGAAATCCGTTCGCTGCTCGCGCCGGGCGGCAAGTTCGTGCTGGTGCTGAGGTTACACGGCAAGCGCTCGAAAGCGCCCAACCCGCTCAGCCGCAACGGCGACGAAGTCTCCGCCGCCTGTAAGGCGCTTCAGGATGCGGGCTTCGTCATTCAGGCCATGCGCGGGATTTCTCGTACATCACACGGCATCGTCGCCACGCCAGCGCTTTAGCCTGGGCTATTTCTGTCCCTGCCCGTCATCCACGCGGATGCAGGTTCCCGTCACGAAATCCGACGACGGCGAAACCAGATAAAGCAGCGTGCTGTCGAGTTGCGCCGGATCGCCGATGCGCTTGCGCGGGAAATGCTGGCTGATGTCACCCACGCGCGCCAACATCCCGTCCATCATCTCCGAGGAGAACGCGCCCGGCGCGATGGCGTTTACATTGATGTTGAACGGCGCCCATTCCACCGACAGCGCCTGCGTCATGCGAACGACGGCGCCCTTGGTCGTGGAATAAAGCGCCGCGCCGTTGCCGCCATATTCGAACGCCGCGCTGGACGCGATGTTGACGATCCGCCCCGGCATTTTCGCCGCGATCGGCCGCCGCGCGACTTCGCAGGACAGGATGTAAGGCGCACGCAAATTCGTATCGATGACGCGGTCGATCAGATCGACGGACATCTTGATCGCCCGCTGTGCATCGGGAATGCCCGCATTGTTTACGAGGATGGTCACGGTGCCGAGCGCGGCTTCCGCCCTGCCCACGACATCAAGAAGCTGGTCGGCCTGCGTCACATCCAGTTGCAGCGGCAAAACCTCGCCACCTTCCGCGCGAATTTCTTTCGCCAGCGCTTCCAGCTTTTCCATGCGCCGCGCCGTGATCGCGACTTTCGCGCCGCATTGCGCCAGCACCTTCGCGAAACGCACGCCAAGTCCGGCCGAAGCACCGGTGACGAGCGCGACCTGGCCCTTCAGATCGGTCCCGAAATTGATTGCCGTCATCGTCACATCCCCATGCCGTCAACAGTTTTGCCGCGGCGCAGGCGCTGCACCTTCGCGCGGGCCGCGCTATAAGGCGGCTGATGCCACACTACATCTACGAGTCGCGTCTGCTGAAGACCATGACCGGGCCCATTTGCGGCGTGGATGAAGCCGGCCGTGGTCCGCTCGCCGGACCTGTCGTAGCGGCAGCGGTCATTCTTGATCGGAAAAAGGTGCCCAAGGGCATCAATGACTCCAAGCAGCTCGATGAAGAGACGCGCGAAGAGTTGTTCCCACAGATCATGGAATGCGCGATAGCGGTGGGCGTCGGCATCGGCACGGTCGATGAAATCGACCTCATCAACATCCGCCAGGCCACACATCTTGCGATGGCGCGCGCGGTGCGCGAGCTGAAGGTCGCCGCCATGTTCGCGCTGGTGGACGGCAACGATGCCCCCGCGCTGCCCTGCCCCTGCGATACGCTGGTCGAGGGCGATGCGCGCTCCGTCTCCATCGCCGCGGCCTCGATCATCGCCAAGGTCACGCGTGACCGGATGATGCGCGCGCTGCACGACGAACACCCCTATTACGACTGGTGCAACAACAAGGGTTACGGCACGCCGGAGCACTACAAAGGCCTCAAAGCCCACGGCCCCTGCCTGCATCACCGCCGTTCTTTCGCACCTATCCACAATATGTTGTATCCACAGGAGCCTGTGACTCAAGTCGTAACGCTTTGATTCACCAAGACTCTTGACGTGCGAATCAGCACGAATCACTTTGCCTGCCTGTGGATGATTCGGGCGGGCAATGACCAACTTCAAACTGGACCTGAACGACGCGCTCGACCGCGTCATCGAAGGCGACTGCATCAAGAGCATGAACGCGCTGCCGGAAGGCTGCGCTGACCTCATCTTCGCGGACCCACCCTACAACCTGCAGCTTCAGGGCGACCTCCACCGCCCCGACCAATCCAAGGTCGATGCCGTCGACGACAAGTGGGATCAGTTCTCCAGCTTCGCCGACTACGACAAGTTCACCCGCGAATGGCTCACTGCCGCCCGCCGCGTGATGAAACCCGAAGGCGCGCTGTGGGTGATCGGCTCCTATCACAACATTTTCCGCGTCGGCGCGATCCTGCAGGATCTCGGCTTCTGGATCATGAACGATGTGATCTGGCGCAAGACCAACCCGATGCCGAACTTCCGCGGCAAGCGCTTCACCAACGCGCACGAAACCATGATCTGGGCGACGCGCGATCAGAAGCAGAAGAGCTACACCTTCAATTACGAAGCGATGAAGGCACTGAACGACGATCTGCAGATGCGCTCCGACTGGACGCTGCCGATCTGCTCCGGCGGCGAGCGCCTCAAGGATGAGAACGGCGACAAGGCGCATTCCACGCAGAAGCCGGAAAGCCTGCTGCATCGCGTGATCCTGTCGTCGTCCAAGCCGGGCGACGTGATCCTCGATCCCTTCTTCGGTTCGGGAACGACCGGCGCCGTCGCGCGCCGCCTCGGCCGCCGCTTCATCGGGCTGGAGCGCGAAGCGAAATACGCCAGCGTCGCGCGCCGCCGCATCGCGAGCATCGAGCCCGCGGACAAGGACGCCATCGAAGTCACAAAATCAAAGCGGAGCGAACCGCGCATTCCTTTTGGGTGGGTTGTCGAACGAGGGTTATTGCCGCCGGGTACCATCTTGCGCGGACCGCAAAAGCGCCATCAGGCGAAGGTCCGCGCGGATGGAACGTTGGTGTGCGACAACGCCACCGGCTCGATCCACCAGATCGGCGCCCATGTGCAGGGCCTCGACGCCTGCAACGGCTGGACGTTCTGGCAGTACGAAGACAAGGGCAAACTCATCCCCATCGACGTGCTGCGCCAGCGGCTGCGCGCGGATTTGGCGTGAACCAAACATACGGCTAAGGCATCTGTCCGAGCAGAAGATGACGGTATGAATTTGATAGGAGACATACTCAGCACCTGCACCGTCATAATGTGCTGGATGTTGCTCAGAAGCAGTTGGAAATACGGCTTCGTTCCATTCGGCCTCTCCGGTCACACAACGCGAGAGGAGAAACCGATCCGGTATTGGCTTGGCATGGCCCTTATTGCGTTGACCGGAATAACTTCAGTCCTTTATTTAGTTTCGCAAATTTGGCGTTAGTTTTCGGATTGCAAATTGATAAGTGCAGACCCAAAACATAAACATCATGGCTCATGCCTCTGTGGGGCTATCCGCTTTTCATTTTCCGGCACGCTGGACGACGCGTATTTCTGTCACTGCAAACAGTGCCGCAAAAACTACGGCATGCACGGAGCCTTCGTCGGCGTAGCGCGCGACGCGCTCATCCTCAACAAAGCCAAGACACTCAAATCCTATAAGTCATCGCGCAGCACCGCCCGGACCTTCTGCGGGACATGCGGCTCGCCGGTTTCCTGGGATCGCAAAGGCTACGAAAATATCTATGTGTGCCTCGGCCTGCTGGACGGCAAGATAAGTGTGCCGAAGATCACGAACATCCATACGAAGAACAAAGGCGCGTATTACGATCTGGATTAGCCAATGATGTGCGCAACGATTTTGCGCATGACGGTTGGTAGCGCGACATCTTTCAGTTTCTTCTCCTCCACCCAAAACACATCGCTTTGCTTTCCTCCCCCGTTTACGGGGGAGGAGCCCGCGGCACGCGGGCGGAGGGGGCCTTTGCGCGACTTTCCCCCTTTGCCGTCTTCGACGGCACTTCCCCCGTAAACGGGGGAAGAAAACGGCGGACGCGATTTCACGTCCGCCACATACACCTCAATCTCCAACTCAAAATGCGTGAAGCCATGGCGCACCACGCCGATGCGCTTCTTCCACTCCGCTTTGAACGGCGCCTGCTTCATCGCTTCGGGCTTCGACGGAAAGTTCTCTGTCCACGGTCCCAGCGGCGGTTGCAGCATGCCGCCCAGCAAACCGTTCTCCGGACGCTTCACGAGCAGCACCGCGCCGCTGGCATCACGCGCGACGAACGCCGCGCCACGCTTCAAAGGCCGCACCGCTTTCGCGCCGCGCGCGGGCAATTGCTCCTGAATGCCAAGCTTGCGCGCTTCGCAGCCTTCCATCCACGGACAGTTCAGACACGCCGGTCGTTTCGGCGTGCAGATCGCGGAGCCCAGATCCATCAAAGCCTGCGCAAAATCCCCTGCCCGCTTCTGCGGCACCAATGCGTGTAGCGCCGCGCGTATCGCGGGCTTGGATTTCGGAAGCGGTCCCTCAATAGCCGCATAGCGCGCGATCACGCGCTCGGCATTCGCATCCATCGCGGGATAAGGAAGATCGTAGGCAATCGCGGCAATCGCGCCTGCGGTGTAGTCGCCGATGCCCGGCAGTTCGCGCAGGCCGTCATACGTCGTCGGGAACGCGCCGCCAGCTTCCGCCACCGCTTTCGCCGCCTTGTGCAGGTTTCGCGCCCGCGCGTAGTATCCAAGCCCTGCCCACGCCGCGAGCACATCGTCCTGCTCTGCGCGCGCCAGCGCTTTCACGTTCGGCCACTTCTTCAGGAATTTCGCGAAGTACGGCCCGACCGCCTGCACCGTCGTCTGCTGGAGCATGATCTCCGACAGCCAGACGCGATACGGCTCCTGCACCTGCCCCTTCGGCGCACGCCATGGCAGCACGCGGCGATGCCGGTCATACCAGGCGAGCAGGAGCGTCGCCGGTGTGTCTTTGTTTTTCGCCCGCGTCGCCATGCAATCCAATTCGCTCTATAATTCCACCATGCCGCAACGAAGCGACGACAAACAGCAGCAATTCGCACGCCGCAACCGCAGCGAGCCTGTCGGACGCCAGGCCGGCGATCTGGGTTCGTCCGCACTCGCGCGCATGGGCTTTCGCGATCCCACGCTGGTTCTGCGTTGGGACGACATCGCCGGCAAAGACATCGCGCGCATCGCCCGGCCGCTGAAATTCTCCGAAGGCGCGAATGGCGGCACACTCACTTTGCGCGCCGAACCGGGCGCCGCTCTCTTCCTGCAACATGAGACGCGCCAACTCTGCGAGCGCATCAACGCCTATCTGGGCCGCGCTGCCGTGACCAAGCTGCGATTCGTGCAGGGACCGCTCGCCCAGAAACTTATCCACAGCCCGCCGCCGAAACGCCCGGTGCACGCCCCGCCCGGCGATCCGGCGCTCTCTTATAAAGGCCCGGATTCCCTACGCGAAGCCTTGGTTAATCTGGCCCGCGCCCGCGCATCCAAGACGCCGTCGCGCGGCAATTGAACGGCGCGCTTTCCTCTGCCACAAGCATGGCTCGTGGCCCCAAATTCCTGAGCGTTCCATGAACCGCAAACAGCTTCTTACAGGCCTGGTCGTCCTGGCCGTGATCGCCATCGGCGTGGTGGCCTACATGGTCTTTTCCGAACCCACCAACGACAACGCGTCGCTCACTTCGGGCGGAACGAAATACGCGGTCACGCTCAGCTCCTATGATCGCACGCTTGGCAACCCCAAGGCCCCGATCACCATCGTCGAATACGCCGCGCCGACTTGCCCGCACTGCGCGCATTTCGAGATGACGCTGTTTCCGTTCATCAAGACGAACTACATCGACACCGGTAAAGTCTATTATGTGTTCCGCGTGTTCCCGCTCAGCCAGGTGGACGTCGCCGCGGAATCCATGGCGCGCTGCCTGCCCGCCGAAAACTACTTTCAGTTCATCGACCTGCTCTTCCGCAACCAGCCCAAATGGGATCCGGACGGCTATCAGATCCCGGACGTCCATGCCGCGCTGGTCGATATGGGCCGCATCGCCGGCATGAGCGCCGATCAGGTCGACAAATGCATCAGCGACCAGGATGCGCAGAAGCGCGCGACCGATGTCGGCCTCTTCGCGCAGAAGACCTACAACATCAACGGCACGCCCACCTTCCTGGTGAATGGCGAGATCGCGCCGCCCTTCGAGTCCACGGACGACATCAAAAAGTATCTGGACGCCGTCCTGGCGAAGAAATAGCGCAAGCCCGCGGAGCAAACGGCGCTTTTGCCTGCGGATAAGTCCGCCGCGTTCGTTGACCGGCTTTGCGGGAATCTGCGCAAATGGGCGTGGTTGCAGATAGATAACAGTGCCGGCGCGGGAACAACCGCGCGGAAGCAGTAGCGATAAGGGCGCGTTTGCGTTGAAGTTCAACAGGCTCAGGATTTCCGGTTTCAAGTCATTCGTGGAGCCCACCGAGCTTCTGATCGAGCCGGGGCTGACGGCGGTCGTCGGCCCGAACGGTTGCGGCAAGTCCAATCTGTTCGACGCATTGCGCTGGGTGATGGGCGAAACCCGCCCGACTTCCGTGCGCGGCACGGAAATGGACGACGTGATCTTCGCCGGTTCGTCGGGCCGTCCGTCGCGCAACCAGGCCGAAGTCATCCTTCATATCGACAATTCCGATCGCAAAGCCTCGCCGCAGTTCAACGACTACGACACGATCGAGATTTCGCGCCGCATCGAACGTGAGGCCGGATCGGTCTATCGCATCAACGGTCGCGACGTGCGCCAGCGCGACGTGCAGATATTCTTCGCCGATGCGTCGTCCGGCGCGGGATCGACCGCCTTCGTGCGCCAGGGCCAGATCGGCCAGCTCATTTCGCAGAAGCCGCTCGCGCGCCGCGCCATTCTGGAAGAGGCCGCAGGCATCGGCGGGCTGCATCAGCGCCGCCACGAAGCGGAGCTTCGCCTGCGCGCCGCCGAAACAAACATGGGCCGCCTCGACGACGTGATCCGCGAAGTCGAAGCCGGGTTGCAGAATTTGAAGCGCCAGGCGCGGCAGGCATCGCGCTATCGCAACCTTTCCGGCCACATCCGCAAAGCGGAAGCCCTTGCGCTGCATCTACGCTGGCTCGCCGCCGAAGCGCAGACCAAGCTGGCGGAAGAAGCGCTTGCCGCCGCGAACGCATCCGTCGCGACCAACACGGACTTGGCCGCGCAGGCGTCCACGCTCCAGCTCGAAGCCGCGTCCGCCGTGCCGCCGCTGCGCCAGCGTGAAGCCGAACGCGCCGCCGCCCTGCACCGCCTTACTGTCGAACGCGAAGCGCTGGACGCCGAGGAAGAGCGTGCCCGCGAAGAGGCGCAGCGCATGCGCCAGCGTATCGGCCAGAGCGAACAGGATATCGCGCGCGAGAAGACGCTCGACGCCGATGCGAACACCGCGCTGGAACGCCTCTCTGCCGAGGCAAGCGAGCTGGAAACAGCGCAGGCCCGGGCGAAGGACGATCTCGAGGCCGCACAGGCGCGCGCCGTCGAGCTCGCCGAAGCCCTCGCCGAACGCGAGCGCACGCTGGAACGCCTCAATGCCGAACTCGCGGAATGGAACGCGCGAAAGAACGGCCTCGAACGCCAGCGCGAAGTCGCCTCTGCGCTCGTCGAAACCAGCGGATCGCAACTGGGCGAAGCGCAATCGCGTCTCGATCAGGCAATGGAAGGCGCCGCCAATTCGCCGGATGCGCAAGCCGCCGAAGCCGCGACGGAAGCCGCGCGCACCGCCGCAGGAGAACTGCGTGCCGCTTTCGAAGCCGCGCGCGCCGCGCTCGAACAGGCCGAGAGCACCGAAGGCGAAGCGCGCAAGCCGCTGCAAGAGATCGAACGCCGCGTGCAGGAACTGTCCGCCGAGGCGCGCGCGCTTTCCAACCTGCTGCGTCCGCAAGGCGACGATCTTTTCCCGCCGCTGGTCGATGCCGTGAAGGTGCAGCCCGGTTACGAAGCCGCATTCGCCGCCGCGTTGGGCGACGATCTGCGAGCCCCTCTGGATGAAGCCTCGCCGCATCATTGGCGCAATCTCGGCGCGCTCGCTGATGCGCCCGCTTTGCCCGCCGGTGCCGAACCACTCAGCAAATTCGTCGAAGCCCCCGAAGCGCTTGGCCGCCGCCTGTCCATGGTCGGTGTCGTCCCGCACGATCAGGGACGGCATCTTCAGACAGACCTGAAAGTGGGCCAGCGTCTCGTCTCATCGCGCGGCGATGTGTGGCGCTGGGATGGCTATTCCGCCTCCGCCGAAGCGCAATCGCAGGCCGCGGTGCGTCTGGCGCAGCGCAATCGCCTTGAAGATCTCGAAGGCGAAATCGCCAGGGCCAAGGAACAACAGAGCGAAATCTTCGCCACCTACTCCGCCGCGCGCGACGCATCTCAGGCCGCACGCGAAGCCTCTCGCGCTGCCGAGCAGAAACAAAGCGAAGCCAGCCGCGCCTTGATCGCGGCGCAGGACGAGGCGGCGAAAGCCGCGCGCGCCGCCGCCGAACGCATGTCGCGCCTCGCTTCGCTGGAAGCGGAAATCCGCCGCCTCACCCAGACGCGTGACACCGCGATCGCCGCGGAGAAAGAAGCCGCCGACGCCCTCGCCGCCTTGGCGGATGGCGCGGCGCTGGCGCAAACCGTTTCGCAAGCGCGCAGCGATGCCGCCGATGCTCGAAGCGCCGATGCCGAAGCGCGTGGCACGGTTGAAGGGCTCACCCGCGCAGGTGCGATGCGCACGTTGCGCCTTGGCTCCATCGCGGAAGAGAAATCGCGTTGGGAAGCCCGCCGCGCCGCCGCGACCGCGCAGATCGAGGAGTTGAATCGCCGCCACGCGCAAATGAGCGAAGAGCTCGTTACGCTGGAAGGCGTGCCGCAGATGCTGGCCGAAAAGCGCGTCTCGCTGCTCGATGCCATCGCCACCGCCGAAGCGTCGCGCAAGGAAGCCGGCGATCTGCACGCTGAAGCCGAACAAGTTCTCGCCGCCGCGGACAAGGCGTTGAAAGCCGCAGAAGGCGCCCTGTCCTCCGCGCGCGAGGAACGCGCCCGTTCGCAGGCCCTGTCGGAATCCGCGGCGAGCCGCATCGAAGAACTCAAGGCACGCATCCGCGACGAACTGGATGCAGCCCCGGAAGAGCTGGTGGAACGCGCCGAATTGAAGGAAGGCGAGGAGCTTCCCGCGCAGGACTATGCCGACAAGCGCGTCGAAAAGCTGAAAGCCGAGCGGGAATCGCTGGGCGGCGTGAACCTGCGCGCGGAAGAAGAAGCGCAGGAGCAGGAAGCGCGCCTTCTTGGCCTCACCACCGACCGCGACGATCTCGCCGGCGCGATCGATCGCCTGCGCCGCGGCATCTCCTCGCTGAACAAGGAAGGCCGCGAGCGCCTGATCGAATCCTATGCGAAGGTGAACGAGAATTTTCAGATGCTTTTCACCAAGCTCTTTGAGGGCGGTGAAGCCAAGCTGACGCTCACCGAATCCGAAGATCCGCTGGAAGCGGGCCTCGAAATCTTCGCGCGCCCGCCGGGCAAGCGTTTGCAGAACCTCACACTGCTTTCGGGCGGCGAGCAGGCGCTGACGGCGATGGCGTTGATCTTCGCGGTGTTCCTCGTGAACCCCGCGCCGGTCTGCGTGCTGGACGAAGTGGATGCGCCACTGGACGATTCCAACGTCGAACGCTTCTGCAATCTGCTCGATGAGATGACCCGCATCACCGACACGCGCTTCCTCGTCATCACCCACCACGCACAGACGATGAGCCGGATGCACCGCCTCTTCGGCGTGACGATGGCCGAGCGCGGCGTCAGCCAGCTCGTCTCCGTCACCCTCAAGGAAGCCGAACAGGTCGCGGCGGCGGAGTAATCCAAAACGCGGCCGTCATACCCGGCGAGGGATTGCACCAGCGATCCTCGCTGGGGCGGCAGATGTGATTTGCCGGAACAACTGAGCGATTCTCCTATACTCGACAACATTCTTGCGCGCATTTCGCCGCGCCGCGATTTTCGTCAATGGAACCAACCGCTTACAGCACTTTAACATTCTTGACAGCCCATAGGTGCGTCCCTATGTTCCGCGCGCCTTCGGGAAGCCGCGAAGGCCCAGCAGTTGCGCGCAGTTTTCGCGATCGGGAAGCCAATGAGCGACACCGGACCCGATGACCTGAAGCGCCTGGGAGCGCGGCTCGACGACGCCCAACAGCGACTGGCGCCGCGGAAGACACAACCGCCGCCGACGCAATCGGGCATCGCCTTCCGTTTTTCGACGGAGCTGGTGGCCGCGCTGCTCGTTGGCGGCGCGATCGGGTGGGGACTGGATTGGCTCTTCGGCTATTTCGGCATCCACACAAAGCCGTGGCTTATGATTGCCTTCGTTGTGCTTGGGATTGCGGCCGGTATTCGCAACGTCATGCACGCGGCAAACGAGATCAACGCGCAGATGACGGCCCAGGGGCCGGCGCCTGCCGCAAAAGACGACGAGGAGAGTTAGCGCCGTGGCGATGCATCCCATGGAGCAATTCGAGGTGAGACCGCTGATCGAGCACCCGCTCTTTCAGATCGCGGGTCACAACATCTATTTCACCAACCAGTCGCTCTTCATGGTGATCGTGGTTGCGGCCGCTTCGCTTTTCCTCACGCTGGCGATGGGCGGCGGACGCATGGTGCCATCGCGCACGCAGTCGATGGCGGAGATGTCCTACGAATTCGTCGCCAACATGATCCATTCGGCGGCGGGCGACGACGGCCTCAAATTCTTCCCGTTCATCTTCACAACATTCGTCTTCGTCCTGTTCTGCAACGTCTTCGGCATGATTCCGTGGTCGTTCACGGTGACGAGCCAGATCGCAATCACCTTCGCGATGACCGCGTTCATCATCTCGATGGTCATCGTGGTCGGCTTCATGAAGCACGGCCTGGGATTCCTGAAGCTCTTTGTGCCGGATGCGCCGATTTACCTGCTGATCCTGCTGGTGCCGATCGAAATCATCTCGTTCTTCACCCGCCTCGTCAGCCTCTCCGTCCGTCTTTTCGCCAACATGCTCGCCGGCCACACCATGCTGGCGGTGTTCGCCGGCTTCGTCGTGATGCTGGGCGCCGCGGGCGGCATCCTTTCCATCCTTTCGATCGGGCCGATGCTCATGATCGTCGCGATCATGTTGCTGGAACTGCTGGTGGCGGGCTTGCAGGCCTATGTGTTCGCCATCCTTACCTGCATTTATCTGAACGAAGCGCTTCACCTCCACGATCATCACTGATCTTTTGACCAGAAGGACTTAAAGACATGGATCTCGCAGCAGCAAAAATGATCGGTGCCGGCCTTGCCTGTATCGCTCTCGTCGGCGCCGGTATCGGCATCGGCAACGTGTTCGGCAGCTACCTCTCGGGCGCGCTGCGCAATCCGGGTGCCGCCGCCACGCAGACCACGAACCTGCTCCTCGGCTTCGCGCTGTGCGAAGCGACCGGCCTGTTCGGTCTGGTGATCGCGCTCATCATCCTGTTCACGTAATCGCCTGATGATCGACGCCGGCTCCATGAACGCGACGACGGAGCAGCCCGCTTCCCATGAGGGATCGGGCGGTTTCCCGCCGTTCGACACATCGACGTTCCCCAGCCAGATATTCTGGCTGGTGGTCACGTTCGCCTTCCTGTTCGTGGTGGTCTGGCGCGTGGCCGGGCCGCGCATCAACGGCGTCATCACCACCCGGCGCAACAAGATCAACGGCGACATCGCCGAAGCGCAGAAGCATCGCAGCGATGCCGAAGCCGCTTCCGCCGCCTACCAGACGGCGCTGGCCGGCGCACGCGCCCGCGCCAATGCCCACGCGGAAGAAACCCGCAAGCGCATCTCCGGCGAGATCGACAAGGCGAAAGCCGATGCCGAGGCCAAGGCCCATGAAGCGACGGCGAAAGCGGAAGCCAGCATCCAGGCGATGCGCGTGGAAGCCAAAGCTTCGATGACCAATGCCGCGCGCGATGCGGCCATTGAGATCGTGGCGCATCTCACCGGCGAAACGGTTTCGGCGGAAGACGCGGCAGCCGCCGTCAAGGCGGGGAACTGAGCCATGGAAATCCTTGCGAACAGCGAATTCTGGGTTGCCGTCGGCTTCGTCGCGATGATCGGTATCTTCCTGTATGCCGGCGCGCCGAAATTCATCGGCAAACATCTCGATGACCGCGCGCTTGCCATCAAAGCGGAGTTGGACGAAGCCGCGCGCTTGCGCGCGGAAGCAGAAGCCCTGCTCGCGGACTACAAGCGCAAATCCGCCAACGCCGAAGCCGAAGCTGCTGCCATCGTGACGGAAGCGAAAGCGGACGCCGAACGCATGGCTGCCGAAATGCGCACCGCGCTCGCCGCGCAGATCGAGCGTCGCGGCAAGCAGGCACAAGACAAGATCGCCTCGGCCGAAGCCGCCGCCATGGCCGAGATCCGCGCCCTCGCGGCCGACGCCGCCGCAGCAGCCGCCGAGAAACTCATCGCCGCCCGCCTCGACGAGAAGCGCGCCGGTGCATTGGTGGAAGCCAGCCTGAAAGACCTCGGCGCGAAGCTGAACTGAACGAAATTATTTTCCGATTTAAGGCCGCCGAACATTCGTTCGGTGGCTTTTTCCTTTTTATTCGAGGCGCTTATCTGGTCCTATCGTCGGCTATAATTTCCTTGACACCGTAACGCTGGTCCCGTACAAAATTCCCAATTCTCGAATTGCGCCCAAACCGTAGCCGTCGCTGAAAAGCGGCGGTTTTCTGCGTTTTGCGCCAAGAAAAATCTCACGCAGAGACGCAGAGAGAGCGGAGCGATGTCGGGTTGGATGCCTCACTGTCGACAGGAATGAACAGGCGCGCGAAGCGCGCCAGGCCCCTTCGAACGCGAAGCCTGCCTGCCGCAACATTGCGCCGCTCTCTCTGCGTCTCTGCGTGAATCACTCTTTTGAAGGAAGCGCCCGTGCTGAAGTTGTAAATCCGCCCTCGCCCTGACCGGGCTTTCCCGCCGAACACGGAAAAACAGACGCGCTTAATCCGCCTTGAGAGCCATACGAGACTCAGAGCCGCGCAGAAATTTCCGCAACTAAGCAGCAAAGGATCGGTCGCGCCCTCATAAGCGATCAAAGGAACCGCGTGGCGTCAAAGGTTGAGAGAGTTCTGCAACAGGGGACCACCCCCTCCCCCATGACTCGCAATTCAAATACCAGCCGTCGAAACCGCGCGCGAACAACCGCAACATCTTGCGAAACGCGCATTTTCGCGAAGCAAAAATCGAGGATCAATTCCGAGCCGATTGCGCAACGAAAACAACGGTGCTTCGTCCAATTCGCAACTTATAGGCGAACGGCCGCTTACTTCGTCTCCGGCATCACCACGCGCAGATGCAATTCCTTGAGCTGCTTGGGCAGCACTTCGCTCGGCGCGCCCATCAGCAGATCCTGTCCCTGCTGCGTGAGCGGGAACATGGTGACCTCGCGGATGTTCTCTTCGCCCGCGAGCAGCATGACGACGCGCTCAAGGCCGATGGCGAGGCCTCCGTGCGGCGGCGCGCCATAACGGAATGCGTTCAGCATGCCGCCGAACTTCTCTTCGGTTTCTTCCGCCGGATGGCCCGCGATCTGGAATGCCTTGATCATCACTTCCGGATCGCGGTTGCGGATCGCGCCGGAGAGCATCTCATAGCCGTTGCAGACGATGTCGTACTGGAAAACCTTCAGCTTCAGGATCTCGTCCTTGTCGGCCGAGCTGAACGCCAGGAATTTCTCGCGGTCATATTGCGGCATGGAGAACGGGTTGTGCGAGAAGTCGATCATCTTCTCGTCCTCGTTCCACTCATACATCGGGTAATCGACCACCCAGCAGAAGCGGAACGTGCCCTCTTCGATCAGCTTGAGTTCCTGGCCCAGCCGCGTGCGCGCGAGACCCGCGATCTTCGCCGCGCGGTCTTCTTTGGCATCCGCCGAGAAGAACAGCGCATCGCCCGCCTTCACGCCACAACGCTTGGTGAGTTCGGCCAGGGCCGGCGCCGGAATGAATTTCGCGATCGGACCCTTGCCGGTGATCGTGCCGTTCTCGTCTTCGAGGATGACGTAACCCAATCCCGCCGCGCCCTCGCTGCGCGCCCATTCGTTCAGCTTGTCGAAGAACGAACGCGGTTGCGGTCCGGCGCCCGGTCCCGGAATCGCGCGCACCGTCTTGTTCTTGAACGCCTTGAACTCGACATCGTCGCGCGCAAACACGTCCGACACGTCGCTGATCAAAATGGGATTGCGCAGGTCCGGCTTGTCGCTGCCGTATTTCAGCAGCGCCTCGTCATAGGCGATGCGCGGATATGGGCCTTTATCGACTTTGCGGTCGCCCGCGAATTCCTCGAACACGCCCTGCAACACCGGCTCCGCCATCGCGAACACATCGTCCTGTGTGACAAAGCTCATCTCGACATCGAGCTGATAGAACTCGCCCGGCGAACGGTCGGCGCGGCCGTCTTCATCGCGGAAGCATGGCGCGATTTGGAAATAGCGGTCGAAGCCCGCCACCTGGATCAGCTGCTTGAACTGCTGCGGCGCCTGCGGCAGCGCGTAGAACTGCCCCGGATAGCGGCGGCTCGGCACAAGAAAGTCGCGCGCGCCTTCCGGCGACGAGGCCGTCAAAATTGGCGTCTGGAATTCGGTGAAGCCCTGATCGAACATGCGCTGGCGCAGCGAACGGATGATGTTCGAGCGCAGCATGATGTTCTTGTGCAGACGCTCGCGGCGCAGATCGAGGAAGCGGTATTTGAGGCGAACGTCTTCGGGATAGTCGAGATCGCCGAACACCGGCAGCGGCAATTCCTGCGCCTGGCTCTGCACCTTCAATGAGGCGATGCGAATTTCCACGTCGCCGGTCGGCAGATCCTTGTTCTTCGTTTCCGCGCTGCGCGCCACGACCGGGCCGGTGATCGTCACCACCCATTCGTTGCGGCACTTGTCGGTTTCCGCGAAGGCCGCTTCGTCCGGCTCGATCACTGCCTGGGTAATGCCGTAATGGTCGCGCAGGTCGAGGAAGATCAGCCCGCCATGGTCGCGGCGGCGGTTCACCCAGCCCGAAATCGTCACCGTGCGGCCGACATCCGCGGCGCGCAGGGAGCCACAAGTGTCCATCGCGCCCTTGGGGTTGCGCGAGCGATAGGGATGGGCTTCAGACACGGCGGATTCCTCGAAAAAGGGCCGTATGTGGCGGGTTCGCGCCCTTCGGGTCAAGCCCGGTTTTGGGGCTTCAAATGTCGCAAACAACCCCTAGTCTGGGCGCATCAAATCAGGGGAAATCGGACATGCGTTTTATCCGTCTTATTGCCGTTCTGGCGCTCACCGCCGCGACCGCCTTGCCCGCCGCCGCCAGATCGCACAAGCCGGAGAAGCCCCACAACGTCCTGATCTTCGTGGCGGACGGCTTGCGCTATGTCAGCGTGACGCCGCAAACCGCGCCGACCATGTGGGCGCTGAAGACACGCGGCGTGGATTTCACCAACAGCCATTCGCTCTATCCCACGATCACCACGGTAAACGCGTCGGCCATCGCCACCGGCCACTACATCGGCGACACAGGCAATTTCGGGAACATGCTCTACACAGGCTACCCGGTGGCCGGCGCAAACGGCGCACCGATCACGTTCCAGGAAGACGATGTGCTGCTGGGCGACCTCGCCACGCATTTCAACGGCAACTATCTGAACGAAACCTCGCTCATCGCCGCCGCGCGTGAAGCGGGTTACGCGACTGCCGTGATGGGAAAGGTCGGCCCCACCGCGATACAGGATATCACTCAGCGCGACGGCACCGGCACCATTGTCATCGACGATGCCTTGAACACGCCCAAAGGCATCACCGTCTCGCCGCAGATCAATGACGCAATCAAGGCCGCGGGCATTTCCCCCACCGCGCCGAAGACCAACGTGCCCAACACCGCGCAGCAGCAATATCTGATCGATGTGGCGACAAAAGTTGTTCTGCCGAAGCTCGCATCGTCAGGCCATCCTTTCGCGATGCTCTATTGGTCGCGCGATCCGGACGCCTCGCAGCACAGCGCGAAGGACAGTTTCGGCAAACTGTCGCCAGGCATCAACAGCGCCAGCGGCCGCGCTGGCATCAAGGACGCGGACGATACGCTGGCGGCCTTGCTGGCGGCGCTGAAGGCGCAAGGGCTGGACAAGACGACGGATGTTTTCGTCACGGCCGATCACGGCTTCTCGACAATCGATCGTCACAGCAAAACCAGCGCGGCGGGGAAGATCAGCTATCCGAAAGTCATTCCGGGCGAAACGCCGCCCGGCGTCGTCGCCATCGATCTCGCCGATGCGCTCGCCATGCCGATCTACGATCCGTTCACGCTGAACAGCCCGATCGACTACAAATCCGGGCAGCTGCCGTCATTTGGAAGCGCCACGCTCGGCGCCGATCCGGCAAATCCCGATATCGTCGTCGTCGCCAATGGCGGTTCCGACCATATCTACCTGCCCGGCACGGACGCCAAGGAGCTGGCGCCGAAACTCGTCGATATCCTGTCGAAGCAGGATTACATCAGCGGTATCTTCGTGAACGATGCGCTGGGCGAAGTTCCGGGCGCGTTGCCGATGAGTGCCGTCAATCTGCGCGGCGCCGCTCTCACGCCGCAGCCCGCCATCATTGTCAGCTTCGCGTCGCATCCGATTCCCGGCTGCAAGCCGGTCCTGATGTGCGCGGCGGAGATGGCCGATACGTCGCTCGACACCGGCCAGGGCATGCATGGCTCGTTCAGCCGCGCCGATACCCGCAACTTCATGGCGGCGGCGGGACCGGATTTCAAAACGCGTTTCGCCGATCCAGCGCCGGTCAGCAATGCCGATATAAACCCCACCCTGGCCCACATCCTTCGCCTCGACATCCCGGCCAAGGGCACCCTCAAAGGCCGCGTCACCAGCGAGGCGCTGAAGGGCGGCAAGAAGGTCACCGTGACCAAGGGCTGGCAGGCCTCCATGCCTGCCGCCAACGGCCAGAGGACCATCCTCGAATATCAACGGGTCGGGGGAACCCGCTATTTCGATGCGGCGGGCTTTCCGGGCCGGACGGTGGGTCTTTCGCCGCACTAAAACGGCCATTTCCCCGGCGCGGCGGCGGCTCGAATCCGCTATAGCCGGGATATGCGGATTGTCACGAATACGGCCGATCTGAAGGCCCTGATTGTTGAACTGGAGAGCGCGACCTACCTCGCGCTCGACACCGAATTCCTGCGCGACCAGACCTATTGGCCGAAATTGTGCCTCATCCAAGTGGCCTCGACGCAGGTCGCAGCGATCATCGATCCCTTGGCGGATGGCATCGATCTGAAGCCGTTCTATGAACTGCTGAAGAACCCGAAAATCGTGAAGGTGTTTCACGCCGCGCGGCAGGACATCGAGATTTTCCAGCAGCAGGGCGGCGTGATCCCGCATCCGCTGTTCGATACCCAGGTCGCCGCGATGGTGGCGGGCTATGGCGATGCGGCGTCATACGAAACTTTGGCGCGGCGCATTGTTAGCGTGGAAATCGACAAGTCATCGCGTTTCACCGATTGGAGCCGCCGCCCGCTGTCGAACAAGCAGCTCGAATATGCGATTGGCGATGTCACGCATCTGCGCAAGATCTACGAAGTGCTGGATACGGAATTAAAGAAGACCAACCGCGAAGCCTGGGTCGCGGACGAAATCTCCGCTCTGCAAAATCCCGAGCTCTACGCGATGAACCCCGCGAACGCATGGAGGCGCCTGAAAGCCCGCACCAGCAGCAAACGCTTCATCGCCCTGCTCGCGGCCATCGCCGAATGGCGTGAGCGCGAAGCGCAGACGCGCGATATTCCCCGTGGCCGCGTTCTGAAAGACGAAGCCATCTTGGAGATCGCGGCCCATCCGCCGGAAAGTGCCGACGCGCTCGAACGCATCCGTGCGATCCCGAAAGGCTTTGCCAATTCGCGGATGGGCAAGACGTTGATGGACGCCATCGAACAGGGCCGCCACGCGCCGCCGCCCGAAGGTATCGAGCCGGAAAGGCCGCGCCGCAAACGTGAGCCGTCTCAGGCCGCGATCGATCTGCTGAAGACATTGCTGCGGTTGCGCGCGGAAGACGCAAACGTCGCCCCGCGCCTGATCGCCAATGCGGACGATATCGAAAGCCTCGCCGCATTCGAAGACGATGGCATCGCCGCCTTGCAGGGTTGGCGCGCGGAGGTCTTCGGAAATGACGCGCTGGCATTGCGCAAGGGTGAGCTCGGCATCGCCTTGTCGAAAGGCAAGGCCGTGGTGGTCAAACTCGATAACGCCGAAAAGGTCTGATCAGCTCGCCAGGGCAAGGTATTGCGGCGTTCCAATCCCGAAGCTGGATTCGAAGCCCTGAAAGATCACCGCCAGTTCTTCCGCATCGACGCGCGGCGCCTGCCCCTTCGGAAACCGATACTGCCAGAAACTCGCCATATGGCTGAGGGCGCCGGTCTTCTCGCCAAGCTCCAGGAACATGCGCGGCGCCTCCAGCAGAAAGGAACGGAACACCCGCGGGTTGCTGCTCTCGATCAACTCGCCATAGGCGGCATCATAGGTCTTGAGGGCTTCGGAGACATCATGACCGGCTTGCTGGACGGCATCCGCGATCCGTTGCTTGGCCTCAGTAAGGTACTGTCCCTGTTCGGCCGATCTGATATTGCCGGCACGAATGGTGCGCACTTCACGCAAGACGGACCTGATCTTCGGCAAGAAATCGGTCACCGACCATTTGTAATAGAGAAAGCCGCGCCAGCTGAACACACCTTCGCGAAAATCGCCGCCATCAAGGCCGAGCGTCTGGCGAAGCGGTTCCAGCTTTTCGTCCACTTCCGTCGATAGAAGCGCCGCCACAAGCTTTTGCGTCGAGAATGCATAGGAACTGGCCGCACTGCCCGTGGCGCGCCGGATCAAGCTGGAGATGTTTTTGGCAACGTATTCGTACATGCGCTTTCGGTCGCCCAGCGAGATCTCGAAATAAGCGTCGGCGACGTCGAAGCCGTTGATACGCAGATGCTCGCGCAACAGGAATGGATCGAGTGACGGAACGCTGTCGATGAGACGCAGCACTTCCTCGTCCCGGGCTTCGGCCTGATCGTCCCGGTAGTTTCCGATTTGCTGAAGGGTCTCGAGATATCCCGTCTGATCGACAAAGAACGAGCGTCCGCCGAGCCTCAGTTCCTGCTCGTCAAACGGAACAATGATCTTGGTCGCAACAGCGCGCGGAGTCTGAAACATGTAGCTCTCGTCCGAACGCAGGCGGTGGCGCAGCAAGATCGAACGGTTGAGCGCTTGCGAAATGAAAAGTGGCTTGGCCTTGTGATCGGGGTTTTCCACGTGGTTGCGGGCGATAGACATCAGATTGAGAACGCGGCTTGTCGAGGCCCCGCCCAATCCGGTCAAATGCCGTACGGAACGATCTACGGTCGTCACGCGCGTTATATTCCCCACCCACGAACCCGCAGAGTGCCAGAGGGGAATTAACAGGACGTAAGGGTTTGACCCGCTTTGGCGCCGCAATTGCTGCGCAACGGCTACAGCGGTTCAGGGCCGCCCGTGGCCAATTCCGGCTGCTCGTCCTCCCCCTCAATGTAGGGGTCCTCGTCCGGTCCAAGCTGGTCGGAGGGGTTGGGGACGTCGAAACCTGACGGCGGCAAGGCCTCCAGGAAGCCGGCGGCCTTGAGCTCGTCGGTGCCCGGCAGGTGGTTCACGCTCTCCAGCCCGAACTGGACGAGGAAAGCCTCCGTGGTGCCATAGGTCACCGGGCGGCCCGGCGTGCGCTTGCGGCCCCGGATCTTCACCCAGCCGATCTCCATGAGAGCGTCGATCGTCCCCTTGGAGAGCGCTACGCCCCGGATGTCTTCCACCTCCGCCCGTGTGACGGGCTGGTGATAGGCGATGATGGCGAGGGTCTCGATGGCCGCACGGGACAGGCGCTTCTGCTCGGGCTGCTCTTTGCGCAGGAGGAAGGCCAGATCTGGTGCGGTCCGGAATTGCCATTTTTCCGCTACACAGACGAGGGTTACGCCACGCTTCTCATAGATCGATTGAAGCTCCGCGAGGAGCGCAAGAATGTCCGCGCCATCCGGCAAGGAAGTCGCCAGAGCCTTGGCGTCGAGCGGCTCACTGGCGGCGAAGAGCAATGCCTCGGCCATGCGTAGATGCTCCGGATTGATGCCGGTCACATCGCGGGGGGCTTGCTGTTCTTCCCTGTCAGGCACGAGCTCGATCTCTTTCTCAGCTTCAATCAAACGCACTACGCGGTTCATGGAACGGCCTCCAGAACCGGCGGAACCAGCCGGTCCTTCACATACACTTCGTCGAAGGGCTTGAGCTGCCGGATCTCGATGCGACCGTCGCGGGCGAGTTCTAGGCAAGCCAGCAGTGTGCTCGCAAGGGCGGAACGACGCCTTTCGCCACCGGACCACTCGAATGGCAAAAGCTTGCTTAATCCGCTCCAGTCGCCGATGCGGCCCAGCATCCGCTCCAGCCGCTCACGCGCCTCTTCGATAAGAAGAACGGGCGCATGCTTTGGCTGATACGCTTTGCCGCCCAGCTTCTTCACGCGCTGCGTCGAGTAGGACGTCAGCAGGTCGTAAAGTGTGTCCTTGTAGGTGCGCAGCTTGATGACGTTGACGGGCTCGGGATCTCCGCGCTCGAAAACCTCGCGCCCCAAACGATCGCGCGCCATGAGGCGGGCCGCCGCTTCGCGCATGGCATTGAGACGTTGCAGGCGCCAACGCAGGCGCGCGGCCATTTCGTCGGCGGTAGGCTCGCCTTCCGCCACCTGCGTCTGTGGCAGGATCAGTTTGGACTTCAGGTAAGCGAGCCAGGCCGCCATCACGAGGTAGTCGGCGGCGAGTTCAAGATTGATCCGCTTCGCACGCTCGATGAATTCGAGATATTGGTCGGCGAGTTTCAGGACCGAAATCTTGGCGAGATCGACCTTCTGGTCGCGCGCCAGCGAGAGCAGCAAATCCAGCGGGCCCTCGAACCCGTCGACAGCCACCATCAACGCCTCATCCGGCGCCGCCAGCACATCAATGGCCTCGAAATTGTCGTCGGCTACGTCGGTCAAGAACGGGTTCCCAGGAGCGCCGCAAGGCGTGCTTCGCCTGCTTGAATATCAAATTCCGCCGGGGTGCTCAGGTGCGCAAGCGCGGCACCCGCCCTTTTCAGGTGGATATCCTCAAGAGGCTTCAATTCGGTCGATATTTCGCGCATTTCCGCAAGATTACCGTTGCAGTGGAGCACCACATCACAGCCCGCAAACAGCGACGCTTTGGCGCGGTGGGCCAGCGATCCGGAAAGCGCCTCCATCGAGAGGTCATCCGACATCAGCAGGCCCTCGAATCCCATCTCGCCGCGAATCACATCGCGGATGAGCTTGGGGCTGGTGGTCGCGGGGCGCTGGGCGTCGATCGCCTCGTAAACCACATGTGCGGTCATCGCGAGGGGGCAGCTATTGAGGCTGCGGAAGGTCACGAAATCGGTGGCGCTCAGTTCTTCCGCCGTGGCCGAAACACGCGGGAGCGCGAGGTGGCTGTCGGCCCCTGCCCGCCCGTGACCGGGTATGTGTTTCATGACAGGCAACACGCCGCCCTCGATCATGCCCTCGATGACGGCGCGTCCCAGGTCGATGATGACGGAAGGATCGCGGCCATAGGCGCGATCCCCGATGATGTCGTGCGCGCCTTCGACGGGAACGTCCAGCACAGGAAGGCAATCGACATTGATGCCCAGATCGGTCAGGTCCTGCGCGATCAACCGTGCATTGAGATAGGCGGCTTCCCGAGCCTCTTCCGGAGCCGTCGCATGAAGTTCGGCGAAGCGAAGCGCAGTGGGACGCTCTTTCCACTGCGGCGGCTTCAGCCGCGCTACGCGACCGCCCTCTTGGTCGATCAGGACGGGCGCCGACGGATCGTTCACGGTCGCGCGCAACGCCGCGACGAGACGCTTTATCTGCGCCGGACTTTCGATGTTGCGGCCGAAGAGGATGAAACCCCATGGCCGAATCTCGTGAAAGAAGTCGCGCTCCTCCGCCGCAAGCTCGGTGCCCGAACACCCGAAAATCGCGCGCGAGCGCGGTGTGCTCATGGCACCGCTACTTCGCAACGAGGCAGTTGCCGCCATCCGATTTCAGCTTCTCGCAGAACGCGGTCGCCGCGGCTTTATCGGCAAACGATCCCATGCGGAGGCGATACCATGTGCCCTTGTCGCCGAGATCGGCCTTGCGGACATTTTCAGAATAGCCGCCAGCCATCGGATGCTTCGACGAGAACGTCTTCCACGCCGCATCGGCATCCGCCTGGGATTTGTAGGAGCCGATTTGCAAGACGTAGGCTCCGCCCGCACTTGCGGCAGCTTCCGCCGGTTTCGACGCTGTCGGCGCGACAGCGGGTGGCGGCAGCGCAGCGGTCTCAATTGCTTTCGACACGGCAGGTTTCGCTTCCGCCGGCTTCGTCGGCGCAGGCTTCGTCGCAGTCGCCGCCGGCTTTTCCATCGGCTTGGCAGGCACCTTCGCGACTTCCGTTGGCTTGGGAGCAAGGGCGGCGGGCTTTTCTACCGGTTTTGCAGCCATAGGGGCCGGCGCGGGCTTTGTCACTTCTGTCGGGGGCGGAGGGACGCTGTCGCTGTCCGCCATCTCATCCTCGGACGGCGCCGGCTGCTGATAGATCTTCAGAGCATGGGGCGTATCGGTGCTGCCCGCCGCGGCTTCTTTCACCGGACCCGGCGCGGCAACGATCATGCGCGGCGCGTCCGCCCGCCCGCGTTGCACGCCCTGGCTATAAGCGAGCCAAACAACGCCGCCAAAAGCAGCAAGCACGAGTAGCGCGATGACGATCAGTAGCGGAAGGCGCGAACCTTCTTCGTCGATGTCCTGCTCGTCCTCGTCGAAGACGCGGACATCATCTGATTTCGGCTCGTAAACGCCGCGCTCAAAGCTAGGCATAGGGCAGTCCTCGACGAATCTGGAACAGGATGAACCTAGCACCCGAATGGGGCCGAATCACGATGCCGAAAATGTTAAAGCGCGATCTGCTTGTGGAAGACACGGCTGTATTCCAGCAAGGCATAATTATCGGTCATCCCGGCGATGTAATCCCGCACCACGGATACGGTTCTCCCATCGCCCGGCGCATTACAGCCTTTCGCCCAGTCAGGGGGCAGTTTCGCCGGATCAGAACTGAAGGCCTCGAACAGCGCCGTCACAACATCCTTTGCCCGATTCATCGAGCCCATCACATGTGGATGGCGATACATGCGCGTAAACATGAATTCCTTGAGCGCCCGCACTTGCGGCGCCAGAACATCCGAGAACGCGGCAGTGGCGTCATTTCGGCTACGGATATCCGCGACAGATCGCGGCGCATTCTCTTCCAGGCGACGGCGTGTTTCGGAGATGAGATCGACGATAAGCGTGCTCATCAATTGGCGAACGATTTCGCCGATCATCCGGCCCAATTCCAGATCGCCATAATGACCGAAAATTTCACCAACTTGCGGGCCGACAATTGGAGCTTCGCGCAAATCGGCAATCGTGAACAGCTCTGCGCGTAGCCCATCATCGATGTCGTGGTTGATATAAGCGATATCATCAGCCATCGCGGCGATCTGCGCTTCCAGTCCCGGCCAGGTGGTGAGATCAAGTGGCCATTTTGCGTTGAACGACGCGATAGGCCCCGGAATGGGTTTCTTCTGCGCCGTGATCGGCCCGTTGTGCTTTACCATCCCTTCCAGCGTTTCCCAGGTCAGGTTCAGGCCGTCGAACTCCGCATAGCGATGCTCAATCTGCGTCACCAATTTCAGCGCATGGGCGTTGTGGTCGAAACCGCCGAAAGCTTCCGTCGCGGCGTTCAGTGCCTCTTCGCCCGCGTGGCCGAACGGCGTGTGGCCGAGATCATGAGCCAGCGCGACCGTTTCGGCGAGGTCTTCGTCCACCGCCAGAACACGCGCCACTGAGCGCGCGATCTGGGCCACTTCGAGCGAATGGGTGAGCCGGGTGCGGTAGTAATCGCCTTCGTGCTGCACGAAGACTTGAGTCTTGTGCTTCAAACGCCGGAACGCCGCCGAATGGATGATCCGGTCCCGATCCCGGCTGTAACAGGTTCGGGTTGCGCTCTCGGATTCCTCGAAATAACGGCCATGGCTGTCCTTCGTCCGCGTCGCAAAAGGTGCGCGCTGGGCGGGAGGCTCGAAAAATGGCGGCAAAAGCCTGCCCAAAGGCATGCTGGAAACCTCGATTCAACACGACTACATATAGGCCATGATTGCAGATACCGCCTCCCCCGTGACCGTTTCGGCCAGTGCCGCGAAACGGATCGCCCAGATCCTGAAGGCAGAGCCCGCGCCGGCCATGTTGCGAGTCGCCGTGACCGGCGGCGGCTGTTCCGGGTTCCAATACAACTTCACCGTCGATGATACCAAGATGGATGACGACCTCGTGGTCGCCCGCGACGGCGCGACCGTGCTCGTCGATCCGGTGTCGCTCGATTTCCTGAAGGGCGCGGAGATCGACTTCGTGGACGACCTGATCGGCGCCGCCTTCAAGATCAACAACCCCAACGCAACATCATCCTGCGGCTGCGGGACGAGCTTTTCGGTCTGACCGCCCGTGAAAATCGCGACCTGGAATGTGAACTCCATCCGCATCCGCGTGGACGCGGCCGTGGCGTGGCTGAAGGAAGCCCAACCGGACGTCGTTGCGCTGCAGGAACTGAAATGCACCGACGATCAGTTTCCGAAAGAGCCGTTCGAGGCGCTGGGCTACAATTGTGCCGTACACGGACAGAAGACCTATAACGGCGTCGCCATTCTCTCCAAGCGCCCGCTGGAAGACGTCACGCCCTGTCTGCCTGGCGGCGATGGCGACGATCATGCCCGCTATCTCGAGGCCATCGTCCCCGGCGAGAAAGGTGTTGTCCGCGTCGCTTCGATCTATGCGCCGAACGGCAATCCCATCGGGACCGAGAAGTTCGCCTACAAGCTCGGCTGGCTTGAGCGTCTGCATGCGCGTGCGAAAGATCTCCTCAAGCTCGAAGAACCGGTTGCCCTGATGGGCGACTACAACGTCATTCCCATGCCGGATGATGTTTACGATGCGAAGGCCTGGGTGAACGACGCCCTCTTCCAACCGGAATCCCGCGCGGCGCTGCGCCGTCTCGCGAACCTTGGCTTCACGGACACGATCCGCGCCTGCCATCCGGAACCCCATCTCTACACCTTCTGGGACTATCAAGCCGGCGCATGGCAGAAAGACCATGGCATCCGCATCGACCACATCATGCTGTCGCCGCAAGCCGCCGATCATCTGAAGTCCAGCGGCATCGACAAGCATGTGCGCGGCCGCGAGAAGCCGTCCGACCATGTTCCGGTCTGGTGCGAACTCGATATCTAGCGAAGTTCTTCCGACGCATCGCGCTCGAACAAGGCTTCGAGGCTGGTCAGGTTCATGCCGTGCTTCAGCCAGTTGTAAGGCGTGAGGTTCACGGACTTGATCATCGTGCGCGCGATCTCGCCATCGGCGCGCAAATCGAAATCCAGCACGTTGATGCAGCCGGTGTCCTGCTCGAAAGCGCCCGTCGCGTTCGGCCCCGCGCCGCAAGCCCAACTGAGCAAGAGCCGGTTGATCCCTTCATGCGCCACCACAAGCGCGGTATGCCAACCCGCTTCCCGCAACAGGCGCCGGATAGACGTTACGGCACGCGTTTGGGCGGCTTCGGCAGGCTCTGTGCCTTCGATGGCGCGGTCGCCCGGTTGCGTTACACCTTCACCGCTGAACTGACCGCGCATCAACTCAACCAGTTCCGCGCGACTGTTCACTTTCGGAAACTTGCCGTTGCCGCGCTCCACCAGTCCTTCGTCAATCTCGAGCGCGGGCGGATGTTCTTGCGCCGCCAGCACACAGGAAGCCGTCTGGTGCGTACGCGGATAACCCGAGCAAACGGCGCGATCGAATTTTACATGCGCCAGCGCAGCACCGGCAGCTTCCGCCTGCAACCGTCCGCGATTGGTGAGCGGCACGACATTGACGCCGCCCGTCGCCACAACATGCTTGGCGAGATAGTCCACATGGCCATGACGCATGAGATAGATGCGTCTGCGCGCCTGGGTGCCCGGCAATGCAATCATATTCAGAACGCGCTCGCCGCCTGCAGTGCCTCGATATCGGACTTGGACATGCCCCAGGCCGCGAAGGAGCCTTGATTGTCTACCGGGACAACCGGCTTGGTCTCCGGCACGGTGCGCGAGAAACGGGGTGCAGGCGCCGGCTGCGTTACGCCGCCAATCTCAACAAACGTCTGACGCGCGACGTTGTGCGGATGCTTCGGCGCCTCTGCCAGCGACAGCACCGGTGCGTAGCAGACATC
>Ga0207705_10000552_pt1 | contig 31493 bp, 28 predicted proteins | sample KBSC13metaG_FD_184314 | JGI IMG/M metagenome (GOLD analysis project Ga0207705, IMG submission 184314) | Corn rhizosphere microbial communities from Kellogg Biological Station, Michigan, USA - KBS C1-3 metaG (SPAdes) (version 2) | ecosystem: Host-associated > Plants > Roots > Rhizosphere > Soil ... | reverse complement strand
AAGGGGCGCCAGAGGTATCTTCGGAGACGAGCGCGCCAATTCAGGACAGACGCCGAACTGCGCTTCGAAACTGCAGCTAGACTCTGCGAGCCAACTATTACCTAGAAAGCTCAGCGACTGTCGCTGGGCGGCTCCCAGTCAATCCGGGTAGGAGACTGCAATGAGTGAGTTCACCAGCAAGGCGAACATAAAGAACTTCAAGGCACAGCTCCTGACTTCAAAGGACGAGGCCCAGAAAGCTACGCTTCGTGAGCTGCTGAGCACCGAAAGGCGGATTCTCGCCGATCTGCTCACCGACCGTCACCGCATTCCGAAGGATTAGGGAATCCATTCGTGCGGAATTGCTTTCATTTCAATCGGCTGAAACATTTGGTTCCATTGTAAATCGGGCACGACCAAAGAAAGCAGCGCCTTTGGCCAGTCGCGTCCAACAGCTCGCTCCACAAGTGAAATCCCCAGCCGTCAGGCCCGGAGTTTCCATATTGCGGCGACTTCCGGATCTCATCGATTTTGGAATAAGTCAGCACAGGTCGGTTCTAATTATGGCGATGTCCGCTTTCCACCCATAACGGACATTGGCTTTGCGACGGCCCGACCGCAAGTCTATGCCGCAGCTGCCGTGGCTGAAATATACGGCCTCCTTACCGGGGCAAATCAAGGACGCACCGGGTAGCCATCTGCCATGCCTCTCCGCGTGTTTCGCCGAAGGAGTTGCTAGCGAGCGCTGTCAGGTCACCACACCGCACCCGAATTGGGATAATCCCTCTGTCTGAGATCTATTGTTGCTCATACGCAACATGTCGTCGGCCGGGTGGATCTCTTTCGAAGGCAGCGGAGGGCGCCAGAAAAGCCCTTACATTAGATCGGGTTGCGACGGCGTACGCCTCCTCGAGGTGGACGTCCGCGCGGTGCCCGTCGCCCAAGAGGTGAGCGAGTTGGACATTGTTGCACCATCTTGACAATCATCTCAAATTGAGGATGATCGTTGCAAATACGCGTCATGTGTCAACAGCAGGGCACTATCGGTCGCATCGGCGCCAGATTGAATCAGAGAGGGGAGAATTCGTCGTTATGGTGATGTCGTCTCGTGTTGGCGTTCTTAGCTGCGCTTTAGTGGGCAGCATGTTGACGCCCCTCTCCGTCGCTCGCGCTCAGCCGACAGCAACAACCGCCGGCAAGGCGGCAACGAAACCAGCCGACGCACCTGCAACAAAACCATCTTCGACAGCAAATGCACAGCAGGCCAATCAGGGCGTTGAAGAGATCGTCGTCACGGCACAGAAGCGTGATCAAACGCTGCAAAACGTCCCCATGAGCATCACTGCGATCACGGGCGCGCAGCTCGAACGACGCGGAGTGATCAATCTGCAGGATGCGATCAGCGGAGTTCCCTCAGTCGCCTTCCGCTCTTCGGGCCCCGGACGGCAGGAGCTCACCTTGCGCGGCATATCCTCCAGCGCCGGAATTTCCTCTACGGTCGGTTATTATCTCGACGAATTGGCTATTTCTGGCGTCTCGTCCGACGACGAGACATCGTACCAGCAGTCCAATCTCGACCCAGACATGTTCGATGTTCAGCGCATCGAGATCCTGAGAGGCCCGCAGGGGACGCTGTACGGATCCGGCGCCATGGGCGGAGCGGTTCGTATTCTGACGAACCAGCCTAAGTTGGGTCATGTGCAAGGCGCATTCAAAGCCGATGCTTCCTACACCGATCACGGCGGTCTGAATGGCCAGGTCGACGGCATGGTGAACCTTCCGATCGGCAAGTCCGTCGCGCTCCGTCTCGTAGGCACGTATCGGAATTTCGATGGCTACATCGATCGACTAATCGGCAATTTCGATGCAGGCGGCACGATTACCGGACCCGCGGCTGACCCTTCCGACCCCAACGCCACTCCGCTCAGCGGCGTCACGTTGCCAAACAGGCTCGGATCTGGGCCGATTCGCACCATCAAGAACGTCAACACCGAAAAGGTGCTGGGACTTCGCTCTTCGCTGCGCGTCCAATTGGCGGACAATTTCTATCTGCAGCCGGGCATCTTTTATCAGCAGACAAAGCAAGGCGGGAAAAACGAGTACGACAGCGTTCCTGGCACCCTGGATCAACGCCGGCCGTTCGATATTGCCGAGCCGTATAACGACCGTTTCACGATCTACAGCCTGACTGCGAAGTACGATCTACCCGGCGTCTCGTTCGTCTCGGCCACTGGATACGCAGATCGGCATCTCACAAACGTCGAGGATTGGACAGACGGGATGTCCTACTTCCTTGGCTATTACAATTTGAATGATGCCAACTTTCTTCCGGCGCAGCGTGTGCTCTCATCGGGGCAGCTGGCCAGCTTGGACGATCTTTTCAACAACACAGCGTTTCCGGCAACCGTGCAGCCATTTCCCTCCGTGATTCGAGAGGATAACCGGCTCCATAATTTCTCGGAGGAATTGCGCGCCAGCACAACAGGCACTGGGCCGTTTCAGCTGACAGTAGGCGCCTTCTACAAGCAGACTGCGAGCGTGGCCCAGCATACGTTCGACGTGCCGGGATATTCGGCCGCTTTCCCAATGTACAACGACTTGGGCATCGCAATTTTTGGTGATGGGGGGTGGCCGTGGGGCGATCTGCTCGCTTACAACAAGCTGAATAATCACACCAAAGAATCGGCGCTGTTCGGACAAGCCGATTACAAGGTCGTGCCAAACCTCACGCTGACGGTCGGCGCACGCTACTTCCGCTACTCGACCAGGTTCTCACGCGAGAATGATGGCTTATTCTACGGCGGCGGTACAGCGCTATCGGGCGGACCCATAACCGGCAAATCCTCCGGCTCCGGTTACACGCCGAAAGCGCTGATCTCCTATAAACCGGTTCCGACCTCTGAGATCTATGCCTCGGTCAGCAAAGGATTCCGGATCGGCGCCGCGACGTCGCCCATTCCAGTAGACCGCTGCGCAGCGGACCTGGCTGGCATCGGCATTACGAATCCACCGACCTCTTACGGTCCGGACAGCCTCTGGAGTTACGAAGTCGGCTCCAAGAATCGATTGTTCAACGGTCGACTAACGTTGAACGCCGATGTGTACGATATCGAGTGGCATCAAATTCAGCAGCGCATCAGCCTCCCGAATTGCGGTTTCACATTCACGGAAAACGCCGGTGACGCGCGTTCACGCGGTGTCGAGGTTGAATCGGTCGCTCGGCTCAGCCCATGGTTGGAGCTATCGGGGGGCTTTGGTTACACCGATGCCAAATTCACCAAGACAGCACCTGGAACTGGCATTTTGCCCGGCGCGCAGCTTCTCGATGTCCCTAAATTCACGGCGAACGTTGCAAGCGACCTCGATTTCAATGTCGGATCGACCAGCGAAACGCTGCACGTTCAGTGGAGCCACGTGAGCGGCCGTCTCGACGATTATTCCGAGCCGGTGAAACCGGCATATAGCCTAGTCGGCGCCAGGCTGACGATCCGCAACCAATCCCCGTGGGAAGCGACTTTGTTCGTCGACAACCTGTTCAACGCGAGGCCGGTATTTACGCGGATCGACACGCTCGGGCAGATCTGGCCGACGTTCCGGCGAGTTGTCACCTCCCGTCCGCGAACTATCGGGATCAGTCTCAGTCGTAAGTTCGGAAGCTGATCCCAACCTTCCTCCCCTGCGGCGGGTAACGGTGGGCTCCAGCGCTCTTGCGGCGCTGGAGCCCATTTTTGCTGGAATTCCACCCGCTCTCATGCGAGCAGTACCGAGGATGTTGGTATGAAATCGTAACCCAGCGCATCTGCCACTGCCTTGTAAGTCAACTTACCCGCATGCACATTCAAACCTTCGGCAAGGTGCGCATCCGCTCGCAACGCGTCCTTCCATCCCAAATCCGCTATTTGAAGCGCGTGCGGCAAGGTCGCGTTGTTGAGCGCATAGGTACTCGTCCGGGCAACGGCGCCAGGCATATTCGCGACACAATAATGAACCACGTCATCAACTAGGTAAGTCGGGTCGGCGTGCGTCGTGGGACGGCTCGTCTCGAAGCATCCGCCCTGATCGATAGCGACATCGACGAGCACTGCGCCGGGTTGCATTAACTTCAACATGTCGCGGCCAATCAGCTTCGGAGCGGCGGCGCCGGGGATGAGAACCGCACCGACCACGAGGTCGGCGCCGGAGAGCAGTTCAGTCAAGATCGCCACGCCCGAGAAGGCGGTGCGAATGCGGCCATTGAACGTCCGGTCCAGCCGCTCGAGTACCTCGGTATCGCGATCCAGGACCGTCACGTCGGCGCCAAGACCGGCCGCCATTTGTGCAGCGTTGAAACCAACGACCCCGCCGCCGATGATCAGCACTTTGGCAGGCAAGACTCCCGGAACCCCGCCGAGCAGCACGCCCCGCCCACCGTGAGCTTTCTCAAGCGCGGCGGCGCCGGCCTGAATGGACATTCGGCCAGCAACCTGGCTCATCGGCTTTAGCAGCGGCAAGCTGTTTCCCGGTCCCGTGACCGTCTCGTATGCGATCGCGGTCACGCCCGATTTCACCAAATCGGCCGTTTGCTCCGGATCTGGAGCCAAGTGCAGATAGGTGAAGAGGATCTGGCCCGGACGCAACATTGCGCGCTCTTGCGCCTGCGGCTCCTTCACCTTCACAATCATCTCGGAGCCGTCGAAAATCGTCTTTGCGTCCGGCTTGATGGTAGCGCCGGCCGCTTCGTATGCAGCATCGTTGGCTCCTATGCCGAGGCCGGCGGAACTCTCCACCCAGACTTCGTGGCCGCGCGACGTGAACTCGCGCACGCTCTCCGGCGTCAGGCCCACTCGATATTCGTGATTCTTGATTTCGCGGACGGTTCCGACGCGCATAATCCCTGCTCCCTTATGTGGGGCTAGATCGTGCCCCTCCCGAGCGCATTTTTATCCGAAAGACTCAGGGATTAATTTGCTGAATTGCACTTTCATGACTTAGTTGCGGGAATATCCGCCGGTAATTCGGCAAAGATCAGGAATTTTGGCCATGGATAGCTTCGACCTTGCTATCGTCGAGCAATTGCAACGTGATTCGTCGCTCTCGCTTGCCAGCCTCGCGGAGGTGGTAAACCTCTCGCCGTCGGCCTGTCACAGGCGAGTGCGCGCCCTCGAGGAGACAGGCGTAATCTCCGGCTATCATGCGCGTCTGGACCCGCGACAGCTGGGCTACGCCGCCGAGGTGTTTGTGGAGATCACGCTGAACAGCCAAAGCCGGGAAGCGCTCGACAAATTCGAGCAGGCCGCGTCCGACTTCGACCAGATATTGGAATGCCATTTGATGTCGGGCGCAGCCGATTACATTCTGCGTGTCGCAGCAGCCGATCTCGAAGATTACGATCGCGTGCATCGCGAATGCCTGGCAAAGTTACCGGGCGTTGCTTCAATGCGCTCCAGCTTTTCATTGAGGACGATCAAGCGGATGCAGGGCTATCCTGTTCGCCGGCCGTGAGTCTCAATCGGCGGAAGCGTCTGAGTCCACTTCGGCGAAGACTTCGCGGGCAAGCTGGAACGACGCCATCCCCGCGGGAATGCCGCAATAGACGGCGACCTGGAGCAGCACCTCCCGGATCTCCTCACGCGTCAACCCGTTATTCAAGGCGCCTCGAATGTGCAGTTTTAGCTCGTGTGGTCGATTCAGTGCGCTGATCATGCTTAAATTCAGAAGACTACGATCGCGAAGCGAGAGCCCAGGCCGCGTCCAGATGGTACCCCAGCAGAACTCGGTCGATAGTTCCTGCATCGCCCGGCTGAAATCGTCTGCTCCGGCGATGGATTTTTCGACATAATCGGTGCCCAGCACCTGTTTCCGTAGCGCGAGACCCTTTTCGAATTTGCTACGGCTCACCTTCGCCTCCCTCTCGCGCAGGTCGCGTTCTAAGCGGCGAGGCCGCCAAGCATACAATATTTGATCTCCAGATACTCATCGAGGCCGTGGCGTGATCCTTCGCGTCCAAATCCGGACTGCTTGACCCCACCAAACGGTGCGACCTCTGTAGAAAGAGCACCGTCGTTGACTGCCACCATTCCGTAATCGAGCGCTTCCATGACTCGCCAGACGCGCCCCAAGTCTCGCGAGTAGAAATAAGCAGCCAAGCCATAAGGCGTGTCATTGGCGATCTGAATGGCCTCTGCTTCGTCTTTGAAACGGAGGATCGGGGCGACTGGACCGAAGACCTCAGTCTGCACAATGTCCATCGCTGTTGTGACGCCTGTAAGCACTGTGGGCTCGACGAAGGCGCCACGACTGTTGCCCCCGATGGCCGCCATTGCGCCGTCCGAAAGCGCGTCGCGGATCAACTTGGTTACGCGCGCACTGGCATTCACGTCGATGAGCGGTCCGATGTTCACAGTCGGTTCGAGACCATCACCCGTCTTCAGATTGGCAACGCGAGCAGCAAGCTTCTCAACGAATTCGTCGTGCACATCGGTATGAACCAGAATGCGATTGGCACAAACACAGGTCTGTCCTGCGTTTCGGAACTTGGCTGCCATGGCGCCTCCGACGGCGGCGTCTAAATCCGCATCCTCGAATACGATGAAAGGCGCGTTGCCGCCGAGCTCGAGACTGAGGCGTGTGATCTGCTGCGCTGCCTCCTTCATGAGTATTCGTCCAACGCGCGTCGAGCCTGTGAAGCTGAGCTTGCGTACCAGCGGATGCCTGCAAAAGACCTTTCCCGCCATCGCGGGATCGGCACAGGGTGCGACGCGAAATTGATCCAGCGGAATCCCAGCGCGGTGCGCGAGATACTCGATGTACAAGGCAGAGAGTGGGGTCGCCTCCGCGGGCTTGACGATGATCGAGCAACCGGCGGCGAGGGCAGGCGCGACTTTCCGGGTGATCATCGCCACTGGAAAATTCCAAGGCGTGATAGCGGCGCATGTACCGACCGGCTGCCGAAGCGTCACGATCCGCTTGTCGGGATGGTGCGAGGGTATGACCTCTCCGTATGCTCGCTTGCCCTCCTCAGCGAACCACTCGACGAATGCAGCACCGTACGAAACCTCGGTTCGTGACTCGGCGAGAGGTTTCCCACTTTCCAGTGTAATCAGTTCGGCCAGCTCGTCGGCATTTTCGAGAATAGACCGGTGCCAGGAACGCATGACATCAGAGCGTTGCTGCGCTGTCCGCCGCGCCCATTTGTGGCGAGCGTCTTCAGCTGCTCGGATCAGCCTGTCGAGACCGGGTGCGTCATAAGTGCCGACGGTCGCAATTATGCTCGCGTCGCTCGGATTGAACACATTCAGATCTGGGCCGTCCGCTTCCTCATCATTGCCAAGCTGCAGTGCCTGCAGATCGATTGCCGCCGACATGACGATCTCAGATCATCCGGCTCAGCACGTCGTTGCTTCGATCCCGGTCGAAGAGCCTGTGCTTGAGTGCGCCAAGAATGTGCAGAATCGCAACGCCAAGTAGTGTGAATGCCAGGATCTCATGCAGTTCGCTCAACACCTCCGAAACCGCGTCGTTCTTCGGAAGAATTTCGGGGATCATGAAGAAAAAGAAGGGCACCCCATCGCTCTGCGAAAAGGTGCTTGATCGCGCGTAGCCGATCAGCGGGACGATGATCGCCAAGCTGTAGAGCGTGATGTGAGTGAAATGTGCCAGCATCTTTTCCCACCGGGAAAGACCACTCGGCAACTCGGGTACCCGCGACTGCCTCCGGATCAGGAGCGCGGTACAAACCAGCAAGAACGTGAGAACTCCCAGCTCCTTGTGTGTGGGGTACAAGGTATCGAACTTGATCGGAGCTTCATCCGGTAGAGAGGTCATGTACCAGCCGAGCGGCACGAGACTTAGGATAAGCAGCGCACGAGCCCAGTGCAGAACGCGCATCGGAAGCGAATATCGCCGAGGCTTCGGCTCTTGAGTGGCCACGACACTCTCCATGCTTAAAGATAAATTCCGCGCGAGTAGCCGCCATCCACTGTCAGCGACTCGCCGGTGATCGTTCCCGCATTTGGTCCCGCTAGAAATGTTACGGCCCGACCGATCTCGATCGGTTCGAGGAGACGCCCAAGCGGTACGGCAGTCACGAAGTGATTCTCAACGTCTTGAGGCGCGCTATCCTCGGCTGCTGCCGTCTCCCGGAAAAGCTCGGTGAGATGCGGAGTTCGCACCAGGCCGGGGTGAATGGCATTCACAGTAATGCCGAATGGCGCCAGCTGATCGGAAAGCACCTTGGTTAGATGCGCAACCGCGGCATTACGCAATCCGCTCAGCGTATCGCTTGATCGGCCTGTCAGGCCACCGATGTTGATGATCCGGCCGGAGCCCGCTGCCTTCATCGCGGGCGCCACCGCCTGAATCATTCGGAGGTAACCGCCAACCTTCACATCGAGATCGCGGATCAGTGCAGTAACGTCTATTTCGTCAATGTGCCCGCCAACTGGAGTGCTACTTGCGGCGGCGTTGACCAGCACGTCGATGCGACCGAAGCGCTTGAAAACCGCGCTTGCCAACGCAGACGTGGATTGCGAATCGGTCACATCCGCCGAGATCGCGACGATGTCGCTGACACTCTCAACTTTGCCTGCCGCTTCAGCGAGTGAGCTGGCGTGTCTGGCGGTGATCACGACTTGGAAATTAGCCTCGATTAGCGCCGCAACGAGCCCCGGCGCCATGCCGCCACTGCCCCCGGTGACGATCGCAACTTGACGTTCCATCAAGGTAGCTCTGTCTGAATTAGGACAGGGCCATCGGCAGACAGCGCCCGCATCAGGCTTTCCCGGAACTCGGCGGCGGTCGTTGCTCGGACGGCGGCAACGCCGTACCCCGCGGCTAGCGCAGTCCAGTCGGTGCGTGGATCGTCGAGCCTGGTGAGCGAAGCAACGGCCGGGTCGTCGAGCGGAGTGTCCGCCCGCTTCAGCTCGGTCTGGAGAATTCCATAGCGATGGTTCGCCGCCAGGATGATTGTGACCGGGAGTTTCTCTCTCGCCATCGTCCACAGAGCTTGTACCGTATAATGGGCGCTCCCATCTGACTGCAGGGCAATGACTCGCGACCCTGGCGCACCAAATGCAGCGCCGAGCGCACAGGGTAAGCCTTGCCCGATGGCGCCTCCGGTGTTGGTAATTACCCGATGTCGCCGCGCGCGGTGCGCTTCGCGCAGCCAAGGCCCGCCCAGCGTCGAACCCTCGAGCGAGATTACCGAGTCCTCAGGAAGTTGAACCAGGAGCTCTTCGATGATCGCGTTCGGGGAGAGCGGCGCGGTAGCGTCAAGCGGCGCCGCATGCACACTCTCCGGCCGCTCGTTGCATGGCTGGGTCGCTCCAAGCTGGTCGGCCAGTGCTCTAAGCGCGGAAACTCCGTCCTCGCCTGGCCGGCTCAAGACCACCAGTCGGTCTTCCGGAACGAGGACGCTTGGATAATCCTCATAACCGAAATAGCTGATCGGGCGCCGCGCGCCGGCGAGAATGACCGTGGCTTCGCCGAACTGCCGGATTACATCATCGGGAAAATAGGCTTGCCGCTCGATTTGCGGCAGGTCGCCTCCCAATGTCACGACCGCCGGATAGGGCTCCATCACCAGTCGAGCTCGCGTCGCTGTTGCAATGGCAGCAGCAGCACTTTGGCCTTCGATCGCAAGGGCGTCGCCACCCAGCAAAAGGATCACCTCTTTGCCGCCCCGACACGCTGCGGCAGCTTTTTCAATCGCGGCGCTCGTCACCGGCTCTGTTCTCCCTGGGTGGAAGGCAGAGACACGCAACGAGTCGGTCGTGCTCGCGTCCATTACGTCGGTAGGAACGATGATCGTCGCCGGACCGCCCGAGCCGCTGCTCGTGCTGGTCAGCGCTCGAACGGCCCCTTCCGCGATGCTGTCGCTCGAATGAATCCGCACCACGTCGACCGCAACCGGGCGCGCTAGCGACTCGATATCAGAGGTCAGCGGCGCGTCATGCTCCAGGTGCCATGTCGCGTGATCGCCGATGATCGTAACGATCTTCGAATGCGCCCGGCGGGCATTGTGCAGATTGGCGATCCCGTTCGCGAAACCGGGGCCGAGGTGAAGGAGCGTGAGCGGGATCTTCCCGGAAATTCGGGCATAGCCATCGGCCGCTCCAGTGCAGACCCCTTCGAACAGGCACAGCACCGGCCGGATTTCGGGAACTTCAGCCAACGCAGCGACGATTGTGAGCTCTGTCGTTCCTGGGTTGGCAAAGCAGATATCCGCCCCGCCGGCTTGGAGTGCCCGCAGCAGTACCGTCGCGCCGTTCGCCGCCGGCGCGTCGTTCGAGCGTCGTTGCGGCATCACTGCTCCGCTCCTGCCAAGCGGACTCCTGCGAGGAAGCCCTGAAACAGGCCGGCGAACGCCTCCGGCGCATCATCGTGCACATAGTGGCTCGCGCCTGTTACGGTGACATGGGTGAAGGTGCGATTGCGGATCTCGATCTCGACAACGGCATCGAGCTTGCAGAAGTCGGACCGCTCGCCGCGAACGATCAGCGACGGTACGCGGATCGACTCCACGATCGGCCACAAATCGACGATCCTGCCGGGGTCCGGATTCAGGCGAGTGCTCGAGATTCCCGCGGCATCATAGCGCCAGCCGATACGCCCAGCTGGAGTCTGGCGGAGGCTTTCCGCGACCCGCTGTTCCAGAGCCTCCTCACTCACGTTCGGCCGTAAACCGCGCCAATAGGCGCGGGCAGCCGTCCAGTCGTCGAAATCATTTGGGAGAGCAGCCATTTCGCGCTTGATGCGTTCGGCGCCTTCGCCGCTAGCGCTTGAACCCGGGGCGATGTCTTCGATGATGAGTGCTTCAACTCGATCCGGGTGTTTGGCCGCGTAGACATAGGCGGTGGTGCCGCCCATCGAGTGGCCGACGAGGACGAAACCGCCAATATTGAGCTCGCCCACCAAGGTTTCGAGATCGGAGAGATAGGCATCGGTGTAGTAGTTTGCGGCTGGGTCCCAGTCGGACTCGCCTCGCCCGCGCTGGTCGAAGGCGATCAGCCGCCAATCGCGGCTGAGAGCGTTGGCGAGATTCCGCCAGGTTCCCGAAAAGCCGCGCAGGCCATGAAGCAACACCACGGGAGGTGACCCCGGCGCCCCCCATTCTCGAACGCGGAGCTTCAGATCGTCTTTCGTGGTGATGAAATATTCCCGCTCACCCGCGAGCTTCTCGGCAGCACGCGGCGCAGGATCAGTCAGTATCGGTGCGGTCGATGACATCATTCAGACCAGACCATCCTCACCCTTGGCTTCACTCGCCTTCAGGCCGCCTAACCGCGCGTTGGGGCGACCGCGGGTCGCGAAGGCCCAGCAGACGATCACTTCATCACGGTTCGGCCCATCGTCGAAGGAGACGCTCATCGTGTCATAATGAGAGCGCACATAAAGCGCGTCCTTGTACGCCAGCGGAATGTCGAGAATGGTGCCAGGCACTCCGCGCTTTCCAGACGACGGCACCCACGCTTTCCCACCGCCGACCGCCTCGCGAACCGGGTTAGCCGCGGGATTGGTGAGGAGCGCGTTTCCGTGCTCATATTCACCGTCAAGCCCGACGAGAATTGCTTTGCCATAGCTCTGGATCTTGGCTCCGCCCGAGAGCTGATTGAGGCGCCGCCCGATTTCGATACCGAGAGCTGCCGACCCGTCGATCCAGCCACTCAAGTCTTCGACATATTGCCCGGCGTAAGGATTATGGATGCATGCGCCGACCATAAATTTGAACACCGGGTCGCCGTCGGCCGGTGCGCCAGTTTCACCGGCCCAGATCTCCTCGATCTGGCTGTACCACTTGCGGATGTGGAACACGCCGAAATTCACGTTGCGATCACTCATTCGCTCTTTTTCCTCGCGCTCGTGACTCCGTTCAGCTGATGGTGGGCGGTCAGGTCGTACGGCTCGGCCATGCCTTCGTTGGCGGAGAGCTCAGCGATTGCTGCACCGCCGTCGTGCGGTGTCATCTGGTGCAAGACTTCGAGCATGTGTCCGTCGGGGTCGAAGAAGTAGATCCCTACCGACACGCCGTGATTGAGCACTTCCGCGATTTCGACGTTCTTGGCTTTCAGGTGCTCGTAAATCTGTTTGAGCTCCTCGATGCTGGAGCTGTTCAGTTCGAGACCCACGTGCTCGAATTCCTTGCCTTTGCTGGCTCCGGGCTCGGCTTTGAAAAGCGCGATGTCATGGTCACTCTGGCCGAACGAAAGGAAGAGGCCGCCCTTGTAGGGTCCGTCGCCGACGCGGGCGACGACCCTCATCCCGAGGACATCCTCATACCAGGCTGCTGATGCTTCCGGATCCGCCACGTAAAGGACGACGTGTGCGATGCGCTTGATGCTAATTGGTGACATGTGGAAGCCCCAGATCTGCGGGAACACCCGGCATCCACAGGAGGTCGGTGATTTCGTTGAATTCGCGCCATTCCTTGTGCCAACTGCGGCCCCCGTCGGTGCTCCGGTAAAGATATCCGAACTTGGTGGCCGCCAACAGGAATTCGGGGTCGGCGCTGTTTGCCCCGAAAGCCCAGACGCAGCTGTTCGCCGGCGGAAGCTCGGTTTTTCTCCAACTCAGCCCCGCATCGCTCGAACGCATGATGGCGGCAGTGGTCCCAGGAGTGCCGTCGCCGATACCGACGAACACCTCGTTGTCGCTGCCAGGCTTGTGGAGCAGACAACGCGAGTAACGGAGACCCCAGCTTTGGCTAGCGGGTTGACGAGTCCAGCTCGCCCCGTCGTCCGTGGACCGATAAAGCGCGATTACAGTCAGGGCGAGAATGACCTTCTCCGAACCGCGCTTCAGAATGACGATGTCGTGCAAATCGGAATTGCCGCCGAATTCAGACCAGGTCGTATCGATCCGCTGCCAGCTGTCTCCACCGTCCCGAGTACGAAAGAGTCCCCCCTCCTCGACGCCGACCCAGAGGTCGAAGGGATCATCGGGATCGACGCACAAGGCTAACATACGCGGTCTGCTGACACCAAGGCACCGCTCCGGCATCTCGAGCGAAGTCTGTTCCCAACTCTTCCCGCCGTCGCGCGACCGAAAAAGCGCCGATCGGGTGGGAGAACCCGTGCCCGCGTACATCACCTGCGGATTGCTTGGCGCAACCGCGAGTTTCCAAACGGCGTAATCGTTCAGAGTGCAATCGATGCGCGACCAGGTCACACCGCAGTCCTTGCTGTGGAACAAGCCTGTCTCCGCTCCCGCGAAGACCGCATTGGGATCGGTAGGGTCCAGGAGAAGGCAGCGGACCCGATCGTCATATTCGAGGTCTTGGCCGATCGTCAGACGGTACCACTTTTTGCCATCGTCGTGGCTGCGCATGATAGCCTGTCCGTCTGTTGCCACCAACAAAGTTCTGCTCATTTTCTCCCCTCGAAGGCTGCTCGTGCAATGCGGGCCCAGCGTCAGCTGAGATTGACCCAGACGCTCTTCGTTTCGCTGTAGAGCTCCATCGCTTGGCGTCCGTGCTCGCGCCCCCAGCCCGATTGTTTGTACCCGCCGAACGGCGTCGAATTGTCGACCATGTTGAAGCAGTTGACCCAGACCGTACCGGCCCGGATTGCACCCGCGAGCCGGTGCGCAGCCTTGATGTCGTTGGTCCAGATGCCGGCCGAAAGGCCGTATTCGGAATCATTGGCCTGACGCACGAGATCGTCCGGATCTGTCCAGGAAAGCGCACTCAATACCGGCCCAAATATCTCCTCGCGAACGACGCGCATGGCCGGAGCGGCGTTGGTCAGGATGGTCGGTGCGAAGAAGAATCCGTTATCTAGGGAACTGTCCAGCCGCTCGGGACGGCCGCCGCCGATCATGACGCCTGCACCTTCTTCGCGGCCAATTTCGACGTAGCCGCTAACCCGCTCGAGCTGCTCCTCCGATACAAGCGGGCCAAATGTGACATCGGGATCGAGGCCATTACCGATCTTTAGTTTGGAGGCCTCTTCGGCGACTGCCGCCAACAGCTCGTCTTGAATCGAAGCGTGGGCATACAAGCGCGACCCGGCGGTGCACGTCTGGCCCTGGTTGAAGAAGATGCCGCTGGCAATCGAGGCAGCGGCAGATCGAATGTCTGCGTCGGGCAACACGATCTGCGGAGACTTGCCGCCGAGCTCCAGGCTGACCTTTTTGAGATTTCCGGCCGAGGCTCGGACGATGGCTTTTCCTACATCGGTAGAGCCGGTGAAAGCCACCTTGTCGACGCCGGGGTGCGCAACGAGTGCGGCACCTGCTTCTCCAAAGCCGGTGACCACATTGATGATGCCTGCAGGGAACCCCGCTTCGAGCGCCAGTTCGCCGAGCCGCAAGGCGGTGAGGGGAGTTTGTTCAGCAGGCTTCAGGATCACTGCGCATCCCGCGGCAACTGCGGGCGCGATCTTCCATGCGGCCATCGACATCGGATAGTTCCAAGGGACGATCAGCGCAGCGACGCCGACCGGTTCACGCGTAGTGTAATTCAGGATTTGCGCACCGCTTCGCGGTGATACGGGAAGCGTCTCGCCTCCGAATTTAGTGGGCCATCCGGCAAAGTAGCGGAACGTGCGGATGGAGCCTTCGATCTCGACCGCTCGTGTCAGAGAAGCCGGTTTGCCGTTGTCCATGCACTCGAGCACGGCCAATTCATCGGCGTCCCGCTCAATTAGTTCGGCCAACTTATAGAGCAACGCAGAGCGTTGAACGGCGCTCATCTTTTGCCAAGCGGGATCTTCGAACGCGCGGCGCGCCGCGTTAACTGCGCGGTCCACGTCTTGCACGTCGCCAAGGGCAACTTGGCAAATCTCTTCACCTGTCGCCGGGTTGATGGTCGCAAACGTTCGGCCTGATGCGGCTGGAACGACCTGACCGCCTATCAACATGCCGCGAGGCGTCGTGCCGAGATCCTTCCCGATCCGTTCCGCGGTTACTCGTGCGGTCTCCAGCGTCGCCACAAACATCTCCCGCGCCTTGCTGGCGCCCTGTCTGACTGCCTCCTTAGAACATGATGCAAATGGAAACAATAGGTCTATTTCTATCATCGCTGTTGCGCATATGAGACAATCTAGGCATAGCTGAGAAATGACGGCGACGGCGGCGGCATTGGAGACTGAGCTTTATGCTTCGCAGGCTATGGGGCGACTGATCCCCGCCTCTGTTGCGTCCATCGATCTCGACGAAGCATACGAGATACAGCGGCGGGTGTTCGGCATGCGTGCGGTAGCCGTAGCTGGCTGGAAGCTTGGCGCTACGAACCGGCTTGCGCAGGAACGAATGGGACTAAGCTCCCCCGTTGTCGGGCGGCTCGCTTCGTCCGACATCCTTCGGGAAGAAACCGAAGTCGAGTCGCCATCGGGCATGCTCTATGCGGAGGCGGAGCTCGCCGTGGTGCTCCAGTATGATCTGCGCCCGCGCGCTGAACGTTATGATCTAAGCGAGATCGAGTCCGCGATCGGGCCTGTCTATGCCGCGATCGAACTTTGCACTTCCCGATACGCGGATGACGACGTCGAAGCTCCCGCTCTCGTAGCAGATAACGCCTTCGCTTATCGGCTGGTGCTGGGTCGCACTCTAGGATTTGGTTGGAACCCGAGATTCAAATCGATGGCTGTGACTCTGGATTGCAGTGCGGGAAGATCGGTGGCGGGTTCAACTGCAGCTGTCATGGACAATCCAATTGAGTCGGTTGTTTGGTTAGCGAACTGGCTGTCCGATTGCGGCGTGGGGCTCAAATGCGGACAGGTGATCGCAACGGGTAGTTGTACCGGCATTACGGAAGCGCACCCCGGCGAAACCGCGCGAGCATCATTCGGGGGCGTCGAAAGCGCATCGGTCACAATCATCCGCCGTGACGAAACAGGAGATTTGGATGGGTATTGAGCTGGGCATAACCGGAAGAGTTGCGATCGTAACCGGTGGAGGCGTTGGAATCGGCAAGGAGACCGCCCGAAAGCTCGCGCTAGCCGGCGCCAAAGTCGTAATTGCCGCGCGCACCACGTCCAAGCTGGAGAGCGCCGCCGAGGAGCTTCGCCGAAGCACGGGGGGCGAAATCGTCGCAATTCCTGCGGACACCACATCCATGTCTTCGGTCCAGGCGCTAATTGATGCGACCGTTGAGCGGTTCGGCGGCGTTCACATCCTGGTGAACTGCGCCGCAGCTCCCGGCGGGCTCGTGCGCAATGCAATCGAGCTAGCGGACGAAGAGGCTTTGCTGCTCGATTTGAACACGAAGCTGCTCGGCTATTTCCGGACCGCGAAGGCCTGCGTCCCGCACATGCGCAAAGCGAAATGGGGCAGGATTGTAAACGTTGGCGGTTTGACGGCTCGGTGTACGGAAGCGCTGAGCGGGATGCGGAATACGGCGCTGGTCCACTTCACCAAAACCCTCTCTGATGAGGTCGGCCGGGACGGCATAACTGTGAACATTATCCACCCTGGCGTAACCCGGACCGAACATGTCGAAGAGTGGTTTGCAAGGATGGCTGCTGAGGAAGGAACAACTTTCGAGGCAATCGTGGAGCGCGAGGCTGCAGCCCCCGCGGCTCTAGGTCGGATGCTCGAGGTCGAGGAAGTCGCTGATCCGATCGTGTTTCTCGCGTCGAAGGCGGGCAGCGGAATTACCGGAGAATCGATCGCCGTCGATGGCGGCCTTTCGCGGGCGGTATTCCTGTAAACTCGCTTGCTCAGCAATTCGGCTTGCGGCGGATCGTGAACAGCACGATCACGACGCTACCTACCACTACGGCGGCGGACGACCAGATGGCGAGGGTGAAAGATCCGCTGGACAGTGTCGCCGCGGCGGCAGCAGGCCCGAGACCCGTACCGAACGTTTGAATCGATCCCATTGCACAGACAACGCGTCCCTGATCGCACGCCTCCGAGCAGATTCCGGAGAGCAGCGGCTGCGAGAAGTTCCAGCCGAACAACAGCATAATGATCGAAGCGATGAACATCGTCGGCGGCACGTGCCCTAGAAGCATGAGAAAGCTGGCGACGGAAACAAGGCCGCTAAGCGCCAGAGGCAGCGAGCGGCCCAGACGCTTGGGAACGAGGCCAGCCAATGTCGCTCCAACGACTCCGGCTATCGTCCCGAGTGAGAGCCCCTGCGCGATGGTAGTCTCTGCTAGTCCGCTCGCGCTCCCAATCCGTTCGGCATAGCTCCAGATAGCCCCCATCGCGAGGAAGTAGAAGAAGACGCCCGCGAGCGCTCCGGTTGCGAACCGCAGGTCGATTCGGCCCCCTTGCGCGAAGACATCCTCCTCCGTTCTTCTTCCCTCCGGGAAGGCTGGAATCGACAGGCCCGCGGCCACGGTAAGAATTGCGTTCGTGATAAACAGCACTTGCGGCGACACGGCCGACTGAATTGCGGGAAGCGTATACAAAAATGCGGAGCTGAAGAGGGCGCCAACCACAAGGTAAATAGCAAAAGCCCGATCCGGATTGGTCGCACGACCCAGGGCAGCAAAGGAAAAGCCGATCGCTATTCCTTCGCCTGCCCCAGCGAGAACGCGGGCGGCAGCAATTTCGTGGTAAGTACCGGCATAGGCGGTCGCCAAATTCCCCAACGCAATGAGCGCCAGGCCGGCGGCCACTGACCAGCGCCAGCTCAGTCGCGATAAGGCGAACGTCGACAATCCCACCGAGACGGCCATCGAGTTGATGTCCCAGGCCGCGATGTAACCAAGGTGCGCATCGTCCAGACCAGATTTTTGAGCGACAATTGCCAGAAATCCCGGTGTGATGAAGATCACCAGCGCGCCGATAAGGCCGATTAGGATGGCACTGGCCAATCCTGCGCGCTGCAGACGCGGTGCGTGGGATGCCGCCGGAATTAATCCATCGACTGGAGAAGCGATTTCCATGCCTTTTCCTCCCCGCTGATCTGCCGCTTGAGCCGCGTCGAATGCCTAGACCCTCATCACCCTACGACGTCGCTGACGGCCGCACTGAACTTATCAACCAGTTCGTCGACCTCGCTGCGTTCGATTACCAGCGGAGGTGCGAACACCATTGTATCGCCCAGAGCTCGCGTAACGAGTCCTCGCTCAGCCGCGGCCTTAAGCACCTTTCGGCCGGTCCTCTCCGTCGTCGGAAAGCTCTCCTTGGTGCCGCGGTCCTTGACGAGTTCGATCCCGATCATCAGCCCCCGCCCACGAATGTCGCCGACGTGCGCATGTTGCCCGAGCCGCGCGTGCATTTGCTCGTGCAGGTAGGGACCGACCTCTCTGACGTGGTCGACGACATGGAGTTGATCGATGAGCCGGAGCGTCGTCAGCGCCGCTGCTGCACCCACTGGGTGCGCAGAATAAGTATAGCCATGGCCGAAGAGGCCGGCAGTGGCGGCGTTGCTCTCAATAACGTCCCAAACTTTGGGCGAAATATAGCAGACGGACATGGGGAAATAGCCGCTGGTCACGCCCTTTGCAGAGGTGACCAGGTCCGGCTCGAGTCCATAAGCATGCGCACCCCAATATTCGCCCAGACGACCGAACCCGGAGATAACCTCGTCAAGTACGAGCAGGATGTCGTGCTTGCGCAGCATGGGCACGATCTCCTCAAAATAACGCTCGGGGGGCGGGATCAAGCCCCCAGCACCCATCACCGGCTCTGCGAAGAACGCTGCTATGGTTTCGGGGCCTTCGCGCTCGATCACCTCTTCGAGCTCCCTTGCAAGCTGCCGCGAGAAGTCACGTTCGGTCTGGCCGGGCTCGGCTTTCCGATAATAGTACGGCGCCCCGACGTGGAGAATTGGTCCCTTTGGCAGGTCGAATAGCGTGTGCATTCCGGGAAGGCCCGTGAGGCTAGCGGTAGCGACGCCGGATCCATGGTAGGAATTCCAGCGCGCGATAACCTTCTTCTTCTCGGGCCTGCCGCGCAGGTTGTTGTAGTACCAGATGAGTTTCAGCTGCGTTTCGTTGGCATCGCTTCCCGATGCACCGAAAAAGACTCGCGCCATTGGCACAGGAGCTCGCTGCAGTAGGGCTTCAGCGCATTCAGCGACGACGTCCGAGGACATTCCGTTGAATGTGTGAAAGTATGAAAGTCTCTCGCTTTGCCGGGCGATCGCCTCAACGATCTCCTTCCGGCCATAGCCAAGATTGACGCACCATAGCCCCGCCATCCCGTCGAGATATTCTCGGCCTTCAATGTCTTTGATCCTGACCCCTTTGCCTTCGACGATCAGAGTGGGGCCTTCGGTCATCAGGTCGGTGATCGCTGTGAAAGGATGAAACAGCGAGTGCTGATCCGCTTCAGGTGCGTGCTTAACATCAAACCCCAATTGCGATCTCCCCAAACTCAGCGTCATTTCGCCTCGGCCGTGCTAATTAGGCTAGGCACTCCGCGGCCATTTGTGCAACAGTTGTATCACTATTGAGTTTTCTGTTGTCAATAGTAAACAATACATCGGAGGGAATAGTCGCGCCCGGCGTTTGGACGTAGACCTTTCGAACGGAAAACGCCTTACGCGGACAAATCGGATCGCGTAGGCCGTCGTTACCTTGGGGAGGCAAGTCGGCGTGAAATTGCATGGATGAGAAGGACGACAAGCTCGATATCAACAACGTCATCGCCATGATGTCGTTTGCCGCTGTGGTGAGCACGGGGGGCTTTTCGACCGCGGCGGCTGCGCTGGGCTATTCCAAGGCCGCGGTGAGCCGGCGGATCGCACGGTTGGAAGCCAGCGTCGGCATGAAGCTACTTGACCGAACAACCCGGACAGTGTCGCTCACTCCCGCCGGACGGGAGATGTATGCTTGGTGCTCGCGGATCGTGGACGAGGTAAACGAAGCCAATCGAGTCATGACTGGAATGACGCAGCGGCCACGCGGTGAGCTCAAGGTCAATGCGCCGGTCGTCTCGTCGCTATTCGACCTCACGAAGATTATTCCCAAATTCCTCAAGGCCTACCCTGAGGTGAGAGTGTTCCTAAACCTCTCCGACAGTCGGGCGGACCTTCTCAAAGGGCGCTTTGACGTCGCGTTCTGGACGGGCGAGCCATATGACGAAAATCTGGATGCGGTGCGTTTGCGAGACTATCCGATGGTTCTTGTTGCAGCCCCAGCATATCTCGAGGCGCATGGACGACCGTCAACTCCATCGGATCTGAAGGAGCACACCTGCATTCTTGAGACGCATCTCTCGCAGGTCGGCGAATGGCGCCTTTCTCCGGACGTCACCGTCACGGTGAATCGCGGGCCGCTGACATCAAACAGCGTCCGCGTCGCAACGCAAGCCAGCCTGGACGGACTAGGCATTAGCTATCTTCCGAGATTCCTGGTTGAAGAGCAAATCGATGAGGGAAAGCTCGTCGTATTGCTGGCCGAGATCGTAGACGAGCGAATTCCGCTGTACGTCATGTTCCCCAAGGGAAGCTACATGCTTTCGAAGGTGCGGGCCTTTGTCGATTTCCTCGTCGAGGAGATTGCCGGCTCCGGCGAGCACCGCAATCTCCAGCGGATCGGTTTGGCCGCCGCGGTCTGACCTGCGATGAGCTTAGCGGATCGCGACTGCGTCGATATTAACTAACAGCTCGTCAAAGAGCAGGCGCGGCACGTACTGCATTGTGGCAGCCGGCCGGATCTCCCCAAGGCCTTTGGATCGAATGCACCTTGACGCAGCTGGATGTAGCGTTGCTTTGCGGCAACAGTTGCGGTGAAACCTTCGTTATTATCCCAATTTTCCTCTATCTGCGCATGTTGGTTAACGAACCGGTAGAAGCTTCACCGTAACGCGCAGCTTCCTGGCAAAGGGTGCGTCCCATGACACTGCACGCAACGGACAACGTTCCGGCAAATGCGATTCGCGCCGTGGCGCGCGACTGTGGTTCGCTGTCGATCGAGTGCAGCGATGTCGCGGGCTATGTTAAAGGCGTCGCAGAGCGCATCGGTCAGCATTTGAAAGTGCTCGACCAGCTGGAGGAGGTGACGACGCGTCTCCTCGCCGATCAGGCGCGGGTCAGCGATTCGACCGACGAAGCGCGGCTACTTTCCGAGCAGGCGAAGGCAAAGCTTGAGGCTGGGCGCGAAGCGATTGAGGGGACAATCGAGGGGTTCAAGGGACTGACGGAACTGGTCGTCCAGCTCGGCGAGCGCATGGCCGGCTTCGCATCCGCGATGAACCAGGTGCAGTCGGTTTCGTCGACGATCGAAGGCATTGCCCGCAAGACCAACATGCTCGCTCTCAACGCCACGATCGAGGCGGCGCGCGCAGGCGATGCGGGCCGCAGCTTTGCGGTCGTTGCTGCCGAGGTGAAGAAGCTGGCTCACGACACCCGGGCGGCGACGAGCCAGATCGGAGCGACGATCGGCGAGCTCACCCGCGAAGCAAGTGCAGTCACCAGCGAAATCAAGACCGGCGTGGAACGCAGCCGCGAGGCCCAGAAGGGCTTCGGCCAGATCGGCGACACGGTTCGCGAGGTGAGCGAGATCGTCGGCATGGTCGATCGCCAGACGGAAGGCATCGCCCATTCCACCAGCATGATCCAGGCCAGCGTCGACCGGGTGAAGGCAGGGCTCACCGATTTTTCCGTCGACGCCCGTGAGAACGGGGAGGAGCTGCTTACCGCCGAGAAGCGTCTCGCGCACCTCGAGGTACTCGCCAACAGCATGCTCGGCGCACTCGCCAACTCGGGCGCCGAGATCGACGATTCCCCGTTCATCTCAATCGCGCAGGAAACTGCGACCAACATACAGGCGGGAATCGAGCGAGCGATTGCCAACGGTGAATTCGGCCACGATCAGTTATTCGATCGCAATTACCGGCTGATCGAAGGCAGCAACCCGGCTCAATATGATAACCCATTCTGCGAATTGGCTGACCGTTACGTCCGTCCGCTGCTCGACAACTGCAAAGGGAGCGACTCCCGGATTATTGGCTGCACGATCGCAGATGTGAATGGATATCGTCCAACACACCTGACAGAGCGCAGTCAGGCTCCAGGGTCGGATCCCGTGTGGAATGACGAGCATTGCCGGAACAAGCGCATCTTCACGGATTGGCAGACGCAAGCCGCCATCGCGAGCAATGAACCAGCCACGCTCGCGACCTACCGCATGAAACTCGGCGACCGGTTCATTCCAGTGAAGAATGTGTACGTGCCGCTGTTCGTGGAGGGCCACCGCTGGGGCAATTTTGAGCTCGCGTATCGGGAAGACTGAGACGCACGACGGAGGGCTGGCACCTCCGAAACGGGTGAAAATAGACATCCGGCGCTCTCAGATCTCGGAATGTGAAGAGGAGCGCGTGACGCGCCCTTTGCCTGTCGCGCATTCACACGGCCGGTTCGCTTGCGGTCGAGCACCAGTTCGCGACAACGGATTTTATGTTAAATCGAGGTCTGATTCTGCGCCAATGCGATCTCCTCGTTCAGGAGCGTGATCCTTCATCGGCGCACAGCTGCCAATCATATCGCGTACCTTCGAAAACAGCGGTTGCGACGTGCCCGGGGAAGAGTCGACCTAAGATCTTGCGACGATTGTCCCAGCCAGGCTGGGTATCTTCCATAACCAGGCTGATGGTGCGGCGAAATGCGGGTTGAAGGTGATCAGGATTTCAATGATGAACTCATGTGTTGCGAGATAATCAGCAATGACCTCCGCGGGCTTGTACTGATCGAGGAGCCTTAACCAGTGTTGGCGGATTCGATCGCCGCCGGATTTGAACAGAGGGCGTTTGCCATCGAAATATACGATTTCTAGAGCGTCTCGGACGGGATCGACGTTCCCATGCATAATATCGTTTCGCTTGTTAACGACTGACCAGAAGCGGCCAAATGCCGGATTATTCTGCTCAAGCGGACGTTGAAATCCGCGGCATTTGTCCGCCAGCTGAGTGAGCTTCTGGTTGAGGGGGCTGCGGACAAATTCGGTGAAAGCTTCCTGATCCTGCTTCACCTCCGGTTTGATGAGGCCCGCAACAATCAATCCAACAAACGACTCGAACATGACTGGCATAAGGACCGACAGCTCGGTGGGCGCGGTGGTGACTGCCGACATTAGGCGGTCGTGCGATTTCCGCTTCTTTCCCAAAATTAGCTCTTCGGTCGTAAGCTCGTCGGCAAGGATTTGCTTGTCGATCCGCGGCAGAGCGTCCGCAATCGTCTCGTAAAGCTCGGCGCAGCGATTTGCGATCGTAAGGTATTGATTCGGGAAAATACTCCATCTTTCTAGGGTGGATGCGAACCGCCCCTTGTCGGCACCAACCCGGGCGAAATCCGCTTTCAACCCGTTGATAAATCGCAGGCAATCTTCATCCTTCATGTGGGCGTCGAACCAGACATGAACCTCTTCCGTGGCCCCGATGAAGGTTAGCTCCTTCTTGCCGGCCAGTAGGTTGTAGTCCCAGTGGAATAGGTTGTCTGAGTCATCCCTTGCGACGAATGTCTGGAACCCATTCGGCGGGCCGAAACGGGCATGGAGATACGTATAGGCATCGAACGGACTCACGGCTCGGCGAAGAACGAGCGAGGATTTGCGCTCACCCTTGTTGTGTCGTGCTCGCTTACCCTTCTTGCCTGTCATGCGATCAAGGTACGCGAGCATTTCCTCCTTGGAGAAAGGGCGCCACGTTTCTGGATCGAAGCACGACATGCGTTAGACCCCGTTGCAGACACCCATCTGTTGGTGGCACGTACTCTTCGGCGCATCAATTTTTAGGACGCCGATGGCCGAGGTTCAGAGTTCCAGTTCGCGTTCGCCGCTCAATGGAGACGAGATCTTTCGCCGACTGGCGGAGAGTGGTTTTGAGTTTCTCAGGCGATCTATCAGCGAGGCGTCATCAGAGCCTAGATTTGCAGTAGTACACTTTGCCACTGCGATTGAACTTCTACTGAAAGCGAGGCTGCTTCGCGAGCACTGGGCGCTGATTGTCCGGAACAGCGGCGAGGCAGATCAAGAGTCGTTCGTTCGCGGAGAGGCTCGAACGGTAACCGGCGAGGAGGCTCTGCGCCGCCTGGAGAAAATCGCCGGCCTAGTGATACCAGCTGAAGCTGCTTCCGAGTTCAGAAGGATTGGCGCACATCGCAACCGCGTTCTGCATTTCTTCCACGCGACTTCGGGTGCAGAGCCAAATGCCGCCGAGAGCGAGCGCGTTTTAAGAGAGCAGCACCGAGGCTGGTTCTACCTGAGTTTGTTGCTGGATGAGTGGTCCCAGCACTTTGGTGAATTCCGTCAGGAGATCACCCGAGTTCGGTCTCTCATGAAGCGGCACACGGAATACCTTGAGGTCGTGTTCAATAGTGTCAAATCCACGATTGATGCCAGGCGCGCCGTTGGAGAGGTCTTCGTAATATGTCGCGGTTGTGGTCATCCGTCCGCAGCTCGAAGTGCACTCTCGACAAATGTTGCGCTGCTGAAATGCGCCGTGTGTGAGATCGTAGACTCATTGGTCACGTTTGAATGCACGAACGAGGACTGCGGCCAAATGATAGAAATCCATGAAAGCCACCCGGGACAGCGATCATGTCCGGGATGCAGATCGTTTTATAACAATGCTCAGCTGGCCGAGGTCTTAGACACGGCCACAGCCGACCCGCTTGATTACACGGCCCGAAATTGTGCTCGTTGCACATCTCCCGACAGTGTCGTCCAGAATGACGAGGTTTATGTGTGCACAGAATGTCTCACGGTCGATGACTCAATCTACATGTGCGGGTGGTGTTCAGAATTGCAGCTTGGCGGTGGCGATCTCGAAGACAGTTTCCTGACAGGATGCGAATTTTGTGACGGTCGATTAGGATGGGAGTCCAAATAACCTGCTCCATGGACTTTACGCGATATCCCGAGACTTGACAGCGACGAGAGCAACAGTTCTGCTGAGTCTCGCTCGGCAAGCTGCAATGGAGAACCGCCTTAAGCGCCGCGCTTTCCTCTAAGAAACGTCCACTCTCCTGCATACGCGCGGCCGATCGGAATACCTGCCGATGTTAGCATAAATTGGGAGGGCCGCTTTGGGATTTACCTCACAAGAGCTTGAGGCGGCCGTGGCCGGCACGTCCGAGCCACTCGAAGTGCATCTGCAGCTGATTGAGCGCGATATCCAAATCGATGGCCATGCGGTGAATATTCACTGTCATTGCCTGACGGTCGATGCCAACGGCAAGGTTCAGCCCGTTCGCCTGGCGGAGTTCATGCGCTCAGCGATCGTAGATTATGCCGTACCACGCTCTAAGCGAGTGCAAGCGAAAGAACGTGACAAGGAGGATGGCACCACGACCGCGGTGGTCGCCTTGTATGAAGAGGCTCGTCGGACTTTCACTGATCTAAAAAACACCGGCGAGGGCGGCGAGATGTTGCTGTTTCTCTTGGCCGAGAGGTTTTTGAAGCTCCCTCAGATCTTGTGCAAAATGGATCTGAAGACGGACACACGGGTGCACTACCATGGTGCCGACGGCGTTTACGCCGGCGTCACCGAAGACGGTGTGCTTAAGCTCTACTGGGGTGAGTCTAAAATGTATGGGGACGCGAGGGCCGCAATCAGAGATTGCTTAGCTTCGCTCGCGCCGTTTCTAATAGAACCTGAAAGCGAAGACGCGGGCCGTGAACGCGACCTCGTCTTATTAAGCGACAAGGCCGATCTTAGCGACCCGGAACTGACCGCAGCGCTTCGCAAGTATTTCGACAAATCCTCGGTGCTTTCGAAACGTGTTCAGTACTGCGGGATCGCGCTTGTCGGCTTTGATGCCGATTTTTACCCGGCAACAGGTAAGGCAATGGCCGACGCCATTGCTAAAGCTGCGATTGCTGGGCTCGAAGGCTGGAAGGAGCGAATTGGAGCCAGGCTCAAGATCGAGAAACTCGATGAGATAGAACTGGAATTCTTCTGTATTCCCTTGCCATCAGTTGACGGCTTCCGGGAAGCCTTTCTCAAAGCGCTCGGTCTCGCAGCGTGAACCTTGCGCTACTTCAGGAATGGCTGCTCACCGACGGCGTAGCGGACGATCTTAATGAACTGGTCCGTCGAACAGTAGCCGATGAAATCGACAACCTCGTTCCCGATGAAGAGCCGCGCCCCCAACTTGATTGGCCGCGTTTACTTCTCGCCGGGAGCACTTTGGCGAGGTCGCAAACCCGAACATACCAGGAAGCGGCTTTACGCATCGCTACGGGCGCGCTCACATTGGGCGCAAGTCGGGAAGTCAAAGACGCGGGCGCGATCCTGTGCGAAAAATTGGCGAATGCTCGGGCGGTAACGCTTGCGGACGATCGAGGCTACTTAGAGTCCAACCTTCACGGCCGTCTCGGCGTTGCGATGCGCCTCGAAGCCGAGAGGCGTAAGATCGACCAATCAGTGCTCGTGCGGTCGAGCGGCGACTGGTTGCCCGTGAACGATTTCCAACTACGATTTTGGTCCAGCGCGGGTGATCACGGATGGCTTTCTGCATCCGCTCCGACAGCGTCCGGAAAGACGTTTCTCGTGCTCCAGTGGCTTGTTGAGCAGATGCGTTCCGGAGCCGCGAAAGTGGCGCTCTACCTCGCGCCGACACGCGCGCTCGTGTCAGAAATAGAAGAGCAACTCCAAATGCTGCTTGGCGACAGTAAAATCGGAGTTTCTTCGCTGCCGCTTCGAGACCGGTACGACGCTTCGCTGCAAGGTAGTGTGCAACAGATTTTGGTGTTCACGCAGGAACGACTACACCTTCTCGCAAACGCAGTCGGCGACGCCTTTCAAATTGATCTTCTTGTTGTTGATGAGGCGCATAAGATTGGCGACCATCAGCGTGGCGTTGTTCTTCAAGACGCCATCGAGCGCGTCGAGCGCGCTAATCCTACGATGAACGTGGTTTTCATCAGCCCCGCAACGCAAAACCCCGAAGAGTTGCTCGCTGACGCTCCTCCGGGCGTGGGCACCACATCCGTCGACAGCGATTCTCCTACCGTGCTCCAGAACCTAATTGTTGCAGAACAGGTGCCGGGTAAACCAAAGTTGTGGAGGCTAACCGCGCGCGCTCGTAGCGGAGATCTTCAAGTTGGAGTGCTTCAGCTCGCAAGCAAGGCATCCACACTTCGCAAGAGATTAGCCTTGATTGCCGCCGCAGCCGGCGAACGAGGGGGAACGCTGGTCTATGCAAACGGGGCAGCTGAAGCGGAAGAAGTTGCCGAGCTAATTAGCCAGATCATTCCGGAGCGTGGTCTGGACGATGAACTGACCGAGCTGGCGGATCTCGCAAGGAAGGGAGTGCATCGCAACTTCAGGCTCGCGCCCTTGGTCGAGAAGGGGGTTGCCTTTCATTACGGCAACATGCCCTCGCTAATCAGGTTGGAGATCGAGCGGCTATTCAAAGGTGGCAAGATCCGATTTTTGGTCTGCACATCGACGCTCATCGAGGGCGTCAATCTGGCGTGTCGTACCATCGTTTTGCGAGGTCCGCGCAAAGGTAAAGGCCGTCCAATGGAGGCTCACGACTTCTGGAACTTGGCCGGGCGTGCCGGCCGATGGGGCAACGAATTCCAAGGAAACATTATTTGCATAGACCCGGGTGATCAAAATGCGTGGCCCACTGGCGTACCGGAACGCGCACGATACCCCATCCGAAGAGAGAGTGATGCGGTGCTCGACAGGGGTGAGGGGCTAAGCGATTATCTCAATCGTCGAAACACGGTGCCACTATCTGAGCTCGCAAGGGAGGCCGACGAGTTCGAGCAAGTCGGTGCGTTCCTGCTGACAACCTATCTTCGTCTGGGCTCGATCACGAGAGCGAATTTCGCAAAGCGGCATGATGCTTCGGCTCTCGAAAAGATCGACGTGTCGCTCTCCGAGTTGGCGGGCAACATCGAGATTAGCGCTGAGCTGGCGGGGAGGCATCCAGGAGTCAGTGCCGTCGGCATGCAGGGACTACTCAATGCCTTTCGCGCCTACGAGAACGATCCAGCGAATCTCCTTCCTGCTGAGGTCGAAAGCTTCGATAGCTACGATCGCTTTGTTACTATCATGAGGAGAATCAATGAGTACTTGTATCCGGCGTTTGAGCCCGACAGCGCGGTCAAACTTCACGCGCTAATTGTAGTTCAATGGTTGCAGGGGATGTCGCTTGCCCGAATGATCCAGAAAACTATCGACTATCAAAAGGAGCTTGGTCGGGAGATCAAATTGCCGGCGCTCATTCGCAATACGATGGACTTGGTCGAGCAAACAGCACGATTCAAAGCGCCGAAATATCTTTCGGCATACATGGACATTCTGAATCTCCATTTGCGCGAGATCGGACGCGAAGACCTGATCGACGACGGTCTCGACATTGGCACGCAGTTGGAATTTGGCATTTCCTCGCGGACGCTGCTTTCGCTGATGGAGCTTGGCCTTTCGCGGATGAGCGCCGTCGTACTCTACGAGAAGATCGCCCGAGATGATTTGGACAAGCCGGCCTGCATTCAGTGGATCGAAGAACGGAGTGAAGAGCTAGAAGCTCTTGAGATCCCGGCAATTATAGCTCGCGAGGTTAGGGAGAAGGTCCGCATCCAGAAGGGCGTGAGTTTTCAATAGGAGTTAGGCAAAGTGCCGGCGCATCCAATCAGTCTTGGTCCGATGCATTTCGCAAAGAAGGGCGATGCATTGGCCTACCTCAAGCAGCTTCTCTACAAGTATGATCTTGGTGACCGCTTATCGGATAAGGATGCGGAGGTATTGATGGCGGCGCTAAATCGACACCCAGATGCCAAAGTTAAGATCGGTCCCGGCGTCGCGGATTTTAGCGTGCGTACAGCAGACTTCGGCTCTCGATGCTTTTGGGTCAACCGAACCGACGGCACCACCGAGAAGTTCTCGCTGAACGCTTGTGTGTGGCACTGAGGTGCTTTGAGCGAGCCGATGAGTGCGCGGAAAGGTGGCACCCTTAACTGCGTCCGACCCAGCTAGGACTCAGAGCTTGACTGTTCGTCCAAACAGAGCGTTGGTGGGTGTGCGCCGCTGATCAGCGGTGACGCCGCGCTTCGCTATCGAAGTTCCGCGGCTTGGGTCAGTGCCAGCGATTGTGCTGGCGCAAGGAGACCCAAGATGGCCAAACAGGCAAAGAAGCACTCGAAGAGCGCGAGTGTCACAAAGATGCTGTCGCGGGGGAGTGGTGCCACCGTCGCCGAAATCGTGAAGGCGACCGGCTGGAAGGAACATAGCTGCCGAGCCTTCCTCACGGGCGTGCGGAAGACGAGCAAGCTGCTGAAGGAGCAGCGGCCGGATGGCAAAGCAGCTTATCGTATCGAAGCCGCCCCGTCTGAAGCGATCGCCGAATGACCTCGCTTGAACAGCAACTGGCGGAGCTGCCCGGAATGTCGCCGGCGCAGCTCCGCGCCAAATGGCGCGAGTGCTGGCGCAAACCGGCACCGGATATCGGCCCGGACCTTCTGCGACGCGGTATTGCGTGGAAGCTGCAGGCACGTGTGCACGGAGATCTGCCGGGCCACATCAAGCGCGGACTGGAGAGAGCTGCGGAGCGGCTTAGGCGGGGTGAAGAGCTGGTCATTTCGAACCGGCCGTCGCTGAAGCCTGGCACGCGGCTGGTCCGCTCGTGGAACGGCAAGGTGCATCATGTGCTGGTGCTGGATGACGGCTTTGAATACGAAGCCCGGCGCTTCAGCTCGCTAACTCAGATTGCTACGGCGATCACCGGCACGCACTGGTCAGGCCCGAGCTTCTTCGGATTACCGAAGCGCAAACTCGTCAGTCGAGAGCCTCGGCAATGAAGCGACGCTGCGCCATCTACACCCGCAAGTCGACCGAAGAGGGCCTGGAGCAGGCGTTCAACAGCCTCGATGCGCAACGCGAAGCCTGTGCAGCTTATATCCTCAGCCAGGCTCATGAAGGCTGGGAGCTGGTCAACGAGCACTATGATGATGGCGGCTGGTCGGGCGGCAATATGGCCCGACCGGCCCTCCAGCAGCTCCTTACCGGTATTGCTGCAGGCAAGGTCGACGTCATCGTCGTCTACAAGGTCGATCGACTGACCCGCAGCCTCGCTGACTTCGCTCGGATCGTGGAAGCGCTCGATAAAGCGAACGCCTCGTTCGTGAGCGTCACCCAAGCGTTCAACACCACGACCAGCATGGGCCGGCTAACGCTCAATGTGCTGCTGTCGTTTGCCCAGTTCGAGCGTGAGGTCACCAGCGAACGGATCCGCGACAAGGTGGCTGCTTCGAAGCGGAAGGGCATGTGGATGGGTGGACCGGTTCCACTCGGCTATCGATTGGAGAACCGGAAGCTGCTGATCGACGAACATGATGCCGAGACGGTGCGGCTGATATTCCGGCGATATCTGGAGGTTCGCTCAGTTGGCGCCCTTGCCGATGAACTTGCCGCAGCCGGCATTCGAACCAAGGTTCGACACTATGCCAATGGCCGAAGCGTGGGCGGAGTCTTCTTCAGCCGAGGCCCGCTGGCACTGCTGCTCCAGAACCCTGTCTTCATTGGCAAAGTGCAGCACCGCGGCGAACTGTTCGATGGCGAGCACGAGGCCATCATCGACCAAGAGCTTTGGGACGGAGTCCAGCAGCTGTTGGCGACCAATCGCCGCGAATGGCTGCACGGTGACCGCGTCCACTCCCCTAGCCCCCTGACCGGCCTCATCATCGATGCTGACGGACGACCGATGACTCCGGTGTTCACGACCAAGGGCAGTCGCCAGCACCGCTACTACGTCACTCGGCTGAAGCCTGGAGAAGATAAGAAAACCGCCTGGAGGGTGCCCGCTGGCGATATCGATCGGGCGGTACTCTGGTGCACATCGAAGTTCCTGACTCAGCGCGCAGCCGAAGAGCTTGATCCAGAAGATCGTGCATTCCCCACCGACCTGACTCAGCTCAGTGTCCCCGAGCAGCGAAAGATCCTTCTGGGAGCAGAGGTCCGAGTTCAACTCAGCGCGTCAGGAATAACAGTGAGCGTTGGCGAAGAGTCCGAGCAGATCCCGTTGCGAGCTCGCTATGCCCGTCGTGGGAACGAACTGAAGCTGGTTGTGGCAGAGCAAGGCACCGCAAAGGAACCGGACCCCGTGATGCTCAAGCTTCTTGCCCACGCGAGTGCGGCTCGCGAAGCCATGCTCGCAGGAACGTCTGACCCGCTCGTCTCTCATTATAGCAAGCGCCATTATTGGCAGCTGCTTCGCCTGAACTGGCTGGCCCCGGACATCATCGCTGCCATCGTTGAAGGGAGGCAGCCGCCCTCGCTGACCGGACGTCGCTTGCTCAGGGCTGCCGACGTGCCAGTCTCCTGGGAAGAGCAGCGCCGCTACTTCGGCTTTGCTTGAACCTCCCCCAGACTTCGCATCACCATCTGGTGGCTGCGAAAAGGGCCGTCAGAGAATCGCCGCGATGCTGCGCCCAGAGTGACCGGCCAAAATGCTCTCTTGGACCATGATGCAGATGCATAGGTCTCGCGCATGTGTCGGTATTGCGGGCATAATTTCCGCCGTCCGAAACACAGGTAAGTATTTGTATTAGAAGGATGATTTGGAGTGGTGCCGCCTGCGTGACTCGAACACGCGACCCTCGCATTACGAATGCGATGCTCTACCGGCTGAGCTAAGGCGGCATCTCACGGAAAATCGCGAACTATCGTGAGCGGCGCCGCACTATCAGCCG
>Ga0207705_10000551_pt1 | contig 31496 bp, 24 predicted proteins | sample KBSC13metaG_FD_184314 | JGI IMG/M metagenome (GOLD analysis project Ga0207705, IMG submission 184314) | Corn rhizosphere microbial communities from Kellogg Biological Station, Michigan, USA - KBS C1-3 metaG (SPAdes) (version 2) | ecosystem: Host-associated > Plants > Roots > Rhizosphere > Soil ... | reverse complement strand
GGCCGTTTCTGTCGATCACCATGAGCAGGGGGGGCGCCTGGAAATCCGCTACAGGACGCTGGAACAACTCGACAATATCTGCCTCAGGCTCACCGGCCACTAGCGGCTAGTCGGCGGGTGGGACCGCCAAGTCGCCCTAATCGCCGCTTCGCGCCGACCTCTCTCTGGGGGAGATATTCTTCGAGGCTAGTGTTCGGCCGACATGCGGCTGAGGGCCAGCAAAGTGCGGCGCAGCAGGGCTTCGGCGAGTGCGGGGCGGCGGCGGCTCTCGGCGGTGGCGACGTAGAGGCGGCCGGCGGCTGAGGCAAGGGCGGCGTCGGACCACAGCCGCAATTGCTGCTCGAGCGCGGCACGACGCGAAAAATGCGGTCGCGGCTTGGCACCGTCCAGCACTTCCCGGATGGAGCGGCCGGTATCGACCTCGCTCCGCCAGCGCCGCAACGTCGCCAGGTGCATAGTCGCCGCGATCAGCAATTGCTGCGGATTGACGGCCAGCGCCAGGGCGCGGGTCAGGGCATCGTCGAGCCGGTCGGCGCGCCCGGTGGTCGCCGCATCGATGATTTCGTCGGTCACCATGGCCCCGTTGTCGGCACAGAGCGCCAGCACGTCGGCGCGGGTCAGGCGCTTGCTCCTCGCGGCGTAAAGGGTGAGTTTTTCGAGCTCGCGGCGGGTGATTTCGCGATCATTGCCAAGCGTGTCGCGCAGCGTCGGGGCCACGTCCGGGTCGGCGGCGATGCCGGCCTGCGAAAAACTCTCGGCAATGAGGCGAAGCAGGGTTTCCTCGCTGTCGGGGTAGCAGGGCAGGGCGCGGCCGAAACGACCGCCCTCGACCAGCGCGCGCAGCGGATCGCGGGGCGTCAGATTGCCGGCCTCGAGGATAATCGCTACTCCCTCAGGGGCGGTGACGAAATCGGTCAGGGTCAACACGAGGGACTTGCCCGCCGAACGAACGCGGAGCACCCGGCGGCCGCCGAACAGCGAGCCAGTACGGGCCTCGACGGCCAACCGTTCCGGGTTGGCATCGAGTTCCCCGCCATCGAGTGTGATGACCTCGCCCGCCTCGGGACCCTGCGTCAGGTGGGCGCCCAGCTTCTGGGCAATCTCGCGAACGAGGCCGCCGTCCGGGCCGTAGGCGAGAAACACCCCCTCGGTCAGGTCCGGGCGCGCGACATAGCGCGCGATCTCGTGCGCCTTGAGGGCAGTCACCGGGTTGGCGTGGTCGGGGCCAAGGCCGACATAATGGTCAATTCGAGCGTGTCGGCGAGGGCGTGGGCCGCCTGCTGACTTGCCGCCGTTTGGGCCGAGCTATCGGCCAGCACCTGACTGTCGGCGGTGTAGGTCGCTGTTGCCTGTCGGGTGGCGGTCAGGACCGGAGCGCCACCGCGGGTAATGCGGATAACGCCGGTTGCGGTCAGCAACTGGGCGACGGCCGGATCGACGGTTTGCGACTGGGCGAGGGCGCGTGTCGCAGTGGAGACGGAGATGCTGACCTGCGGCGCGGTCGAATCGCTCGACATGCCGAATTTGCGCGACAGGTCCTGGTAGACCAATTGCTCCAACTCATTGTTCGGGGCCGCGAAATTAAGGGCCATGGCTTGTTCGGAGGCGCCGTGATCGCCGTAGACCGGCGTGAATCCGGTGCACGCCGAAAGGGCGGCGGTGCCGCTCAATGCGACAGCAAGCAGGGTGGCACGAAGAGCGGCGCTAAACGACGACATTGACGATCCTGTCGGGCACGATGATTAACTTTTTTGGAGGTCTGCCCTCCAGCATGCGGGCAACCGGCTCGAGAGACAAGACCAATTGCTCGATGGTTGAACGCGGCGAGCCCACCGGAAGTTCGAGGGTCGAGCGCAATTTGCCGTTCACCTGCACGGCGAGGGTCACACTGTTTTCGACCAGCAGGGACGGATCGACGGCTGGCCATGAGGCATCTGCCACGAGACCGGCTTCGCCAAGGGCGGCCCAGCAGGTTTCCGCCAGATGCGGCATCATCGGCGCCACCAGCTGCACCAGCCGTCCGACGCCTTCGCCCAGCGCCGCCAGTTGCGTGGCGGAAATCGTGGCGCCAAAATCCTGCTGGAATTTGGACAGGGCGTTGGCCAGCTCGTAGATCTGGGCAACGGCGCGATTGAAGCGCAGGCCCTCGATTTCCTCGCCAACGTTCTTCGACGCCCGGTGGGCCGCCTTGCGCAGTTCGGCGACGCCGGCATCGCCGTTGCCTCCCGGCGCCCCGGAAGCGTCGCGCAGCGTGATGAATTCGGCGACCAGCTTCCAGATGCGCTGCAGGAACCGGCTGGCGCCCTCGACACCGGCCTCGGTCCACTGCACGTCGCGCTCGGGCGGGGAATCCGAGAGCATGAACCAACGCGCCGTATCAGCGCCGTAGGTGGCGACGATCTCGTCGGGGTCGACGACGTTCCTCTTCGACTTGCTCATCTTTTCGATGGAGCCGATCTCGACTGGCTCACCGGTCTCGAGCAGCTTTGCCCGGCGCGCCGCATCGGTCGTTTCGACGACCACGTCGTTTGGCGCAAGCCATTCACCGGCTTGGCTCTTATAGGTTTCGTGCGTCACCATGCCTTGCGTGAAGAGGCCGCGGAACGGCTCGTCGATGCCCATATGGCCGGTCTTGTGCATGGCGCGGGCGAAGAAGCGTGAATAGAGCAGGTGCAGAATGGCGTGCTCCACGCCCCCGATATACTGGTCCACCGGCAGCCAGCGATTGGCGATGGCCGGAACGGTCGGATCGTCGGCGTTCGGGGCGGTGAAGCGGGCGAAATACCAGGACGAATCGACAAAAGTGTCCATCGTGTCGGTTTCGCGCAGCGCCTTGCCGCCGCATTGCGGGCAGGCAACGTGCTTCCAGGTCGGGTGGTGGTCGAGGGCATTGCCGGGCTTGTCGACCGGAATGTCGTCGGGAAGTCTCACCGGCAGGTCTTTCGTGGGGACGGGGACCGTGCCGCAGACCTCGCAATGGATCACCGGGATCGGGCAACCCCAATAGCGCTGGCGCGAGATGCCCCAGTCGCGCAGGCGATAGTTGACCTCAACCTTGCCTTGTGGGCGGCCGCCGATCGTCCTGGCGCTAAAATAGCTGGCAATTTCGCGCTTGGCATCGCTCACCGAGAGGCCGTCGAGGAATTGCGAGTGGTAGATGTGACCGGGGCCGCCATAGGCCTCATCGCCGATGGCGAAAGTGGCGGCATCGGCATCCGGCGGGAGGACCACCGGGGTGACCTGCAAGCCGTATTTGCGGGCGAAATCGAGGTCGCGCTGGTCGTGGGCGGGGCAGCCGAAAATCGCGCCGGTGCCGTATTCCATCAGCACGAAATTGGCCACATAGACCGGCAGCGTAGCGCCCTCGAGAACCGGATGCTTAACGTGCAAGCCGGTGAAATAGCCCAGCTTTTCGCCCTTCTCCAAGGTCTCGGTGGCGGTTCCCTGGCGATGGCACTCGGCGATGAAGGCGGCTAGCTCGGGGGCGTTCGCGGCCAGGCTAGTGGCCAGCGGATGGTCCGGCGACAGGGCAATGAAGGAGGCGCCGAAGATGGTATCGGGGCGAGTGGTGAAGACTTCCACTGCGGTCGGTGCTCGCGGGCCGCCGTCGGCCAGCTCGAACAGCAGCCGCATGCCCTCGGACTTGCCGATCCAGTTGCGCTGCATGGTGCGCACCTTGTCCGGCCAATGGTCGAGCCCGTCGAGGGCGGCCAGCAGGTCCTCGGAATAATCCGAAATCTTCAGGAACCACTGAGTCAGCTCGCGCTGCTCGACCACGGCGCCGGAGCGCCAGGCGCGGCCGTCGATCACCTGCTCGTTGGCCAGCACGGTCATGTCGACCGGGTCCCAGTTGACCTTGGACTTCTTGCGCGTGACGAGGCCAGCGGCGAGGAAATCGAGGAACAGCTTTTGCTGCTGATGGTAGTAGGCGACGTCGCAGGTAGCGAACTCGCGGGTCCAGTCGAAGCTCAGCCCGATGGCCTTCAACTGCTTGCGCATGTTGGCGATGTTGGCATAGGTCCAGTCGCGCGCCGGCACCTTGTTCTGCATAGCGGCGTTTTCGGCGGGCAGCCCGAAGGCGTCCCAACCCATTGGATGCAATACGTTCTTTCCGCGCGCGCGCATGTAGCGGGCGAGCACGTCGCCCATGGCGTAGTTGCGCACGTGCCCCATATGGATGCGGCCCGAGGGATAAGGAAACATCTCCAGCACGTAGTAGGGGTCGCGGGTGTCGTCGGCCTTGACGACGAACGACTGCCGCTCCTCCCAGACCTTTTGCCAGTGGGGTTCCTTGTCGCGCGGATTATAGCGTTCCACCGTCACGGGTGATCGTCCTTCGTCGCAAATGGTTTGCGTAATTTCGGGAATTTGAGTACCGGACCATCAGCAGAAAAGCCCCGAGCGGTCAACAGGAACAGGCCCATGAGCGGCGAAGAAAACGTGGCCAGCGAGCGCCTTGCGGCGATCCGCGCGCGGATCGCCAAGGCGCAGGCGCGGTTCGGGCCGCCGCCCGAGCGGGTGGAGCTGGTGGCGGTATCGAAGACCGTGCCGGCGGCGGGAGTGTTGCCTTACCTCAAGGCCGGCCAGCGGGTATTCGGCGAGAACCGGGTCCAGGAGAGCATGGCCAAGTGGCCGCAACTCAAGGCGAATTTCCCCGATGTGCAGCTGCATCTGATCGGGCCGCTGCAGACCAACAAGGTGCGCGAGGCGGTCGAGCTGTTCGACGTGATCGAAACGCTGGACCGCGAAAAGCTCGCCGTGGCGCTGCGGGCGGAGTTCGAGCGGGTGGGGAAACGCCCGAAACTTCTGGTGCAGGTGAACATCGGCAACGAGCCGCAAAAGAGCGGTGTCGCACGTGAAAACGCCGTGGAATTCGTGCAAAAATGCATGAAATTTCATGGCCTCGAAATTGCCGGGCTGATGGGCATTCCGCCCGCGGGGGTGCCCGCCGGTCCTTACTTCGCCGACCTCGCCCAGCTAGGGCGCGATGCCGGCGTCGAGTGGCTGTCGATGGGCATGAGTGCCGACTTCGAGGTGGCCATCGCCATGGGCGCGACGCATGTCCGGGTCGGCTCGGCGCTGTTTGGCGCCCGCCCGCCGCTGCAGGCGACAGAGGCGGGCATCTGAGGCCGATTTGCCGCCATGTCATTGGCGGCTGAAACCTTTTTCGCCGTGTCGCCGTTGCTGCATCACACGGGATAGTGATTGGCGGGCGAACCGGGCCCGCATTAACTCAACACTTGATAAGTGTGGGCTGGACCGCAATCATGAACAAACGCCGTCTGCTGCTGGTTGACGACGACCTCGAGCTCCGCCGGACCCTGGTCGAACAGCTCGCCCACTACCGCGAATTCGAGGTGGGCGAGGCCGGTACCGCCACCGAGGCCTTGAGCGAGGTGCGTTCGGGGCATTTCGACCTGATGCTGCTCGACGTCGGGCTGCCCGATATGGACGGGCGCGAGGCAGTGAAGATTCTCAGGCGCGAAGGGTTCAAGAGCCCGATCCTGATGCTGACCGGGCACGATACCGATTCCGACCAGATTCTGGGGCTCGAATCGGGCGCCAACGACTACATCACCAAACCCTTCCGCTTCTCGGTGCTGCTGGCGCGTATCCGCGCCGCCCTCAGGCAGCACGACCAGAGCGAGGACGTGGTATTCACCATCGGCCAGTATAGCTTCCAGCCGGCGGCAAAACTGCTCGAGGGGCCGGAGGGCGGCAAGGTCCGGCTCACCGACAAGGAAACCTCGATCCTCAAATATCTCTATCGGCAGGGGCCGAAGACGATCACCCGCGACGTGCTGCTGAAGGAAGTATGGGGGTATAATAACCGCGTCACCACCCATACGCTGGAGACGCATATCTATCGGCTGCGGCAGAAAATCGAGCGGGATCCCTCGAATGCCCGGTTGCTGGTGACCGAAGAAGGTGGCTATCGTCTGGTTCCGTAAAAATCGCCCGAGGTTGCGTCGGGTCGGGTCAATCTGATACGCCCGCGCCTGGCAGCCTTCGCGGGGAAACGGGGCGGGATGCAGATCGACGACGCGGCGACCATTCTGGCCGGGGCGGATTTCTTCGAGATCTGCACGGAGGAAGAACGTCGTCTGCTTGCCTTTGCGAGCGAGCGCAAGCGGTTCGCCGCGGGCAGCACGATCGTCGAGAGCGGTGTGGTGCCGGATGGTGCCCATGTGCTGATTTCCGGCTCGATTTCGGTAACGCCCGGGGCCGGCGGCGAACCCCATATCGTGTCGGAACACGGCGCGGTGATTTCCACCATGGCGCTGATCGTGGCGCGGCCGCGCGAAGTGACGATCCGCGCCGTCGGGGCCGTCGAAACATTGTTCGTACCGCGCACGGCCTTCCGGAAACTCGCTAATCAGTCGCCGGAGCTGGCGCGCCGCGCCGCCGACAAGATTCGGCACGAGTTGATGGGGTTCGTGTCAGCGGTGACGCCGGCCGGCAAGAAGATCAAGGAATAGCGACGCGGCTGGCGGGCTGGGGTCAAGGTCCTCGCGTTTTTCTTGTGCTATGGCGCCATAGTATCGTGCCTCTTTGAGCGACTGGCGACCTCTGCACAGAAGCCGTTTGCCATGCCCCGCTGCCTTGCGGGCAGGGTCGATTGCAAGAAAGCCGGACCTACAGGCCCCGCCACGCCGGTACTATGCTGCCATAGTAGCACCGTGGGGGGCGATGCTAGGGCTCTGGTCCAATCCTCACCGCTCGTCATGGCCGGGCTCGACCCGGCCATCCAGCAAACCGTGCCGCAAACTCAGGTTGGCCGCGGGTCGCTGCCTTGATGGTTTCTCGTTCCAGGTGGTTCGGCAGTATGGGTGGCCGGGTCAGGCTCGGCCATGACGACCGAAAGATGGGGGCTTTTCGCCCGAAGCCTATGCGCAGCGGGTGCGGGGGGTTGAGCCGCACCGGCCTTGCCTGGTCCGCCGCTGCTACGCGAAGCGGACGATGACCGGGACGTGGTCGGAAGGCTTTGTGGTCCAGCCGCGGGCGGGGGTGATGATTTCGGCGCCGGTCGAGTGGGCGGCGACGTCGAGGCTGGACCAGACGTGGTCGAGACGACGGCCCCGATTGGAGGCCTGCCAGTCGATGGCGCGATAGCTCCACCATGACGAGAGTTTCTGGTCGTAGGGCAGGTGCTTGCGCACCAGGTCGACCCAGCCATCGCCGCCGGCGAGCAGGGCGTCGAGCGCTTCGGTCTCGATGGGCGTGTGGCTGACCACGTTGAGCAATTGCTTGTGGCTCCAGACGTCGTTCGGATGGGGGGCGATGTTGAAGTCGCCGGCGATGAGCTGGCCGCTGCCGAAGGGCGGCGCCGCAAACCAGCTCTGCAGCTCGGCCAGGAAGTCGAGCTTGTGCCGGAATTTCGGGTTGACCTCGGGGTCGGGCAGATCGCCGCCGGCCGGAATGTAGAAATTGTGCACGGTAAGCGGGCCGCGGCCGAAATCGAGGCGGGCCGAAATGTGGCGCGCGTGGTCGACACCGGCAATGGTGCGATGCGCCACTTCGGTCAGCGGCCAGCGCGAGAGCGTCGCAACGCCGTGATACCCCTTCTGGCCGTGCACCGCCTGAAATGGATAGCCGGCAGCGGCGAAGGGTTCCTGGGGGAACTGTTCGGGGGTGCACTTGATCTCCTGCAGCATCAGCACATCCGGCTGATATTGCTTGAGAAAATCCAGCACGAGGCCGAGGCGCAGGCGGACCGAATTGATATTCCAGGTGGCAATGCTGGCCGGCATAGGCTTTCCCCGCGGACGACGGCGCCGTTATGGCCGACGTGCGGGAGGTGGGCAAGCGGTGGGTGGGGGACGAAAGACCCCTCACCCGGTCCTATCGGGCCACCCTCTCCCCGACGGGGAGAGGAATACGCACCGCCGTGCCCCAATCATTCCTCGCCCCGTCGGGGAGAGGTCCCGGCAGGGGTGAGGGTTTTTGCCCGGGCTTATCCGCTGACGCGCCCTATTGCGGCGGCTTCGATTTGTAGCTCGAGTCGATGTAGAAATAGGATTTCGGGATGTCGACGTTCTTCTGCACGTCGTAGAGCGAGAACGTCAGTTCATTGCCGCTCGGCTCGGTCAGCACCCATTGCGCCAGATCCTTGGTCGTCTTGTCGAAGATCAGGGCGACCTGCACCGTGCCTTCCGGTGTGCTGTCGGACAGGGTGATGGTCGCGTAGCTGTCGGACTGGCTCATGTCGATGATGTTGGACTTGAGCAGGTCGATCTTGTCGGTCAGGAACTCGCGCAGCGGCACCTTGTCCTGCGGATAGGCGTATTGCGTCTTCTCCTTGCGATCGATGACGTAGAAGCCGCGGCCGACAGAGATGATTTCCTCGCGCGAGGGCGGATTGTAGCGGAAGCGGATCTTGTCGGGGCGCTGCAGGTAGAACGTGCCCTCGATGCGCTTGCCATTGGTGTCGATCTGGATGAAGCGCCCGACCATGGTCTTGATCGACGAATTGTAGACGCTGATGGCCGTAACGAGTTGCTTTTCGTCGTCGCTCAACGGACGCGACTGGGCGAAAGCGGGCAGGGCCGACCCCACGGCGAGACCGAGGCCGAGGAGCAGCACGGAACGTCGAATCATGAGCGGGGCCATCGGTTGGGCGGGCGGAAAGAGGTTACCCTAGGTAGCAATTGCGGCAAGAGGTGGAAAGTTCCGATCTGCCGCGGCGTGGCCCGGCGCTCGGAGGCATCGCAGAATCAGCTTGCACTCCCTACATTGGCCGTGAACAAAGCGGGCACGGATGGAAGCTCTCCCGGACATCGTGGCGGTCATGGTCGGCGTTGCCGTCGACGGCCCGTATTCCTACCGCGTGCCGGCCGGAATGACGGTCAGCCGTGGCTCGATCGTCGCCGTGCCGCTGGTCGGACGGCTGACGCTCGGTGTGGTCTGGGGCGTGCCGCTCGACACTTTCGCGCATAACCGGCTGAAGGACATTGCCCGCGCCTACGACGTGCCGCCACTATCCGACGAACTGCTGCAGCTGGTCGACTGGGTGGCGCGCTATACGCTCGCCGCGCCGGGCATGGTGCTGCGTTCGGTGCTGCGCTCGAGCGAGGCGCTGGAGCCGGCGCGCCCGATCACCGGGTTCCGGCGATCCGGCAGCGAGCCGGAGCGGCTGACGCCGGCCCGCCTGCGCGTGCTCGACTGCCTGGCCGATGGCGAAATCTGGGCCAAGGCGGCGCTGATCGGGGCCAGCGGGGTGTCCGGCTCGGTGATCGAGGGGCTGGAGCGCGCCGGGGCGGTCGAACGGCTGGAGATGGCGCCGCCGCCGATCGTGGCGCGGCCCGATCCGGAGGCGGCGATCCCCGCCCTCAATCCGGAGCAGCAGGCGGCCCTGGCCGACATCCGGCGCGGCGATCCGGCGGCCTTCTCGGTCAGCCTGCTCGATGGCGTTACCGGCAGCGGCAAGACCGAGATCTTCTTCGAGGCGATGGCCGACACGCTGCGCGCCGGGCGGCAGGGGCTGATCCTGCTGCCGGAGATCGCCCTGACCCACACCTTCCTCGAGCGGTTCACGCGGCGTTTTGGCACGCGGCCGGGCGAATGGCATTCCGACATGACGCCGGCGCAGCGCAGCCGCACCTGGCGCGGCGTGCTGGATGGCAGCGTGCGTGCCGTGGTCGGAGCCCGCTCGGCGCTGTTCCTGCCGTTTCGGGAGCTCGGGCTGCTGGTGCTCGACGAAGAGCACGACGGCGCCTTCAAGCAGTCGGACGGGATCAACTACCATGCCCGCGACATGGCGGTAGTCAGGGCGCGGCTCGCCGGGGCGCACGCCATCCTGTCGTCGGCGACGCCCTCGGTCGAAAGTCGGAACAACGCCAATACCGGGCGCTACCGGCATGTGCGGCTGAAGGGGCGGTACGCCGCCGCGACACTACCCGACATCACCGCCATCGACATGCGCGAGGAAGGTCCGGAAAAGGGGCAGTGGATCGCGCCGCAGCTCGCCCGCGAGGTGTTCGCCACCCTCGATCGCGGCGAGCAGGCGCTGCTGTTCCTTAACCGGCGCGGCTATGCGCCGCTCACCCTCTGCCGGGCCTGCGGGCACCAGTACCAGTGTCCGGACTGCTCGGCCTGGCTGGTGGAGCACCGGTTCCGCGGCGTGCTGATGTGCCATCATTGCGGGCGCGAGGTCAGAACGCCGAAGAGCTGCGGGGCATGCGGCGCCGTCGATACGCTGGTCGCGGTGGGCCCTGGGATCGAGCGGGTGGCGGAGGAGGCGGCGGTTCGGTTTCCCGAGGCGCGGACGGTCATTCTTTCCTCCGACATGGGCAGCCACGCGCAGATCAAGGATCGCTTCGCCGAGATCGAGAGGGGTGAATACGACCTGATCATCGGCACGCAATTGGTGGCCAAGGGGCACCATTTCGAGAAGCTGACCCTGGTCGGCGTGCTCGACGCCGACCTGGGGCTGGCGCATGGCGATCCGCGCGCCGCGGAAAAGACCTACCAGATCCTCACCCAGGTCACGGGGCGGGCGGGCCGTGCGGCACGCGCCGGGCGGGCGTTCCTGCAGACCTATCATCCGACCCATCCGGTGATGACGGCGATGATCGATGGGGACAGCGAGGCGTTCTACGCGCATGAACTGGCGGCGCGGGAGGCAGGCGGGCTGCCGCCCTTCGGGCGCCTCGCGGCGCTGATTGTCTCGGCCAGCGAACACGAGGACGCCATGGGTTTCGCCAAGCGGCTGCTGGGGCAGGCGCCGATGGCCGACGGACTGAAGCTGTTCGGGCCGGCGGACGCGCCGATCGCCATGGTGCGCGGCCGGCATCGCGTGCGACTGCTGGCCCAGAGCGGCAAGGATTTCGACCTTTCCGGCTATGTGCGGTTCTGGCTCACCACCGCCGAACGCGCCACCGGCAACACCAGGGTGCAGGTCGACATCGACCCGATGAGCTTTTTTTGAGGAGGCGATCAGTCCTGCTGACCCTTCCGGGGCGCGAAAGGGCGGCCGGAATAGCGGCATCTGGGCAGCGGGTTCGCCGCGAGGAGCGAGTTCGCTCCGGACGGGTGATAATCCCCCTTTCCGAGCCTTGCGCGTCATAATGTCCCTATGTTAGAGGGGGCCACATTCGTGGGGGGCCGGCGGCTGGCCCTGCTCACCACATCGGCGATTTCCCAGCACCCCTTTGCGGCAGCCGCCGTCGAGGCGGGCCTGAAGCAAGGACAGTGCGACTTTGGCTGCACAGAATTCGGTGGTCGTTCATATCGCGCGTCCCTATGCGACGGCGCTCTACGATCTCGCCCTCGAGCAGGGCCAGGTCGACGCCGTCGAGGGCGATCTCGCCGCGCTCTCAGGCATCATCTCCGAAAGTGCCGACTTCACCCGCTTCTTACGCTCCCCGGTGATCCCCGGCGACGACAAGGCGGTGGCGATGGACGCCATCCTCGCCAAGGCCGGGGTGACCGTCACGGTCGCCAATTTCATCCGCGTCGTCGCCCATAACGGCCGGCTGTTCATCCTGCCGGCGGTGATCGCCGCGTTCCGCGAGCTGGCCGCCAAGGCGCGCGGGGAAGTCGCCGCCGAGGTGACGTCCGCGAGCCCGCTGAGCCGCGAGCAGGTCACCAGCCTCGCCGCGACGCTGAAGCAGAAGATCGGCAAGACCGTAACGCTACAGGAACACATCGATGCGTCCCTGATCGGCGGCCTCATCGTCAAGGTGGGCTCGCAGATGATCGATTCGTCGCTCAAGACCAAGCTGACGGCGATGAAAATCGCCATGAAAGAGGTTGGATAAATGGACATCAAAGCCGCGGAAATCTCTGCGATCCTGAAGGACCAGATCAAGAATTTCGGCCAGGAAGCCGAGGTTTCCGAAGTCGGCCAGGTGCTGAGCGTGGGCGACGGCATCGCCCGCGTCTACGGTCTCGACAACGTGCAGGCCGGTGAGCTCGTAGAGTTCCCGGGCGGCATTCGCGGCATGGCCCTCAACCTCGAAACCGATAATGTCGGCGTGGTGATCTTCGGCAATGACCGGGGCGTCGCCGAGGGCGACACGGTGAAGCGCACCGGCGCCATCGTCGATACGCCGGTCGGCAAGGGCCTGCTCGGGCGCGTCGTCGACGGGCTCGGCAATCCGATCGACGGCAAGGGCCCGATCGAGTTCACCGAACGGCGCCGCGTCGACGTCAAGGCGCCCGGCATCCTGCCGCGCAAGTCGGTGCACGAGCCGATGTCCACCGGCATCAAGGCCATCGATGCGCTGATCCCGATCGGCCGCGGCCAGCGCGAGCTGATCATCGGCGACCGCCAGACCGGCAAGACCGCGGTGATCCTCGACACCTTCCTCAACCAGAAGGCAGCGCACGTCGCCAACGCGTCGGAAACCGACAAGCTCTACTGCATCTACGTCGCCGTCGGGCAGAAGCGCTCGACCGTGGCGCAGTTCGTCAAGGTGCTGGAAGACAACGGCGCCATGGACTATTCCATCGTCGTCGCGGCGACCGCCTCGGACGCTGCCGCCATGCAGTTCCTCGCGCCGTTCACCGGCTGCGCCATCGGGGAATATTTCCGCGACAACGGCATGCACGCCGTGATTGCCTATGACGACCTGACCAAGCAGGCCGTGGCCTACCGCCAGATGTCGCTGCTGCTGCGCCGGCCGCCCGGCCGCGAAGCCTATCCGGGCGACGTGTTCTACCTGCACTCGCGCCTGCTGGAGCGCGCCGCCAAGCTCAACGAGGAGCACGGCTCGGGCTCGCTCACCGCGCTGCCAGTGATCGAGACGCAGGCCAACGACGTGTCGGCCTATATTCCGACCAACGTGATTTCGATCACCGACGGGCAGATCTTCCTCGAGACCAATTTGTTCTTCCAGGGCATTCGCCCGGCGGTGAACGTTGGCATCTCGGTGTCCCGCGTGGGTGGCAACGCCCAGATCAAGGCGATGAAGCAGGTGGCCGGCCCGATCAAGGGCGAGCTCAGCCAGTATCGCGAAATGGCGGCCTTCGCCCAGTTCGGTTCCGATCTCGATGCGGCCACGACGCGGCTGCTGAATCGTGGCGCCCGGCTTACCGAACTGTTGAAGCAGCCGCAGTTCTCGCCGCTGACCCCGTCGGAAGAAGTGGCGGTGATCTTTGCCGGCGTGAACGGCTATCTCGACAAGCTGCCGGTCAACAAGGTGAGCGATTTCGAGCGCGGCCTGCTCTCGGTGATGCGCTCGAAGAATGCCGACGTGCTGAAGGATATCGCGACGCAGAAGGCGCTGAGCGACGAGTTGCGCGGCCGGCTCAAGGCGGCCGTCGAAGCCTTCGCCGCGACGTTCGCCTAACCGGCGGGCCGGACCCAAGGAGACCGCGGCGGCATGCCCTCGCTGAAAGACCTCAAGAACCGGATCACCTCGGTCAAGTCGACCCAGAAGATCACCAAGGCGGTGCAGCTGGTAGCTGCGGCGAAGCTGCGCCGGGCGCAGGACGCCGCCGTCGCCGCACGGCCCTATGCCGAGCGGATGGGCCATGTGCTCGCCGCGCTCGGGGCCGCCTATCGTGGCCGTGCCGACGCGCCGGCGCTGCTCGGGGGCACCGGGCGCGACCAGGTGCACCTGCTGGTGGTGGCGACCGGCGAGCGCGGGCTCGCCGGTGGGTTCAATTCCGGCATTGCACGTCTTGCCCGCGACGAGGCCAACCGGCTGCTGGCGGCGGGCAAGACAGTCAAGATCATGGCCGTCGGCCGCAAGGGCAACGACATCCTGAAGCGGACGCACGGCGCCAACATCATCGACGTCACCACTTTCCGCGACGTGCGCCAGATCGGCTACGTCAATGCCAAGTCGGTGGGCGACAAGATCCTCGCCATGTATGGGGCGGGCGAATTCGACGTCGCGACGCTCTACTTCTCGCAGTTCCGCTCGGTGATCTCGCAGGTGCCGACGGCGCTGCAACTGATCCCGGCGCAGCTCGACACGGCCGCGGCACCCGCCGAAACCGGTTCGGTCACCTATGACTACGAGCCGGACGAGGAAGCGATCCTCAACGATCTGCTGCCGCGCAACATCTCGGTGCAGGTGTTCCACGCGCTGCTCGAGAACAACGCCTCGTTCTTCGGGGCGCAGATGACGGCGATGGACAATGCGACGCGCAACGCCGGCGAGATGATCAAGAAGCTGACGCTGAGCTACAACCGCCAGCGGCAGGCGCAGATCACCAAGGAACTGATCGAAATCATTTCGGGTGCCGAGGCGCTGTAATGTTTGCGGCCGAACAGGGCCGTATTGAATTGAACCGGGTCATTCCCGCCAAAGCGGGAATCGTCGTTGCGGTCGCGCAGGCCGCCAAACAGGGATCCCCGCCTTCGCGGGGATGACGCGGCGGATGGGATTGAAGTTTCTAGGCGACGTAACGCCTGAAAGGACGAGGTAAGAACATGGCTGACAAGCAGGCCGGGCGGGTATCGCAGGTCATCGGTGCTGTGGTGGACGTGACGTTCGATGATCACCTGCCGGCGATCCTCAACGCGCTCGAAACCGACAATAACGGCCATCGGCTGGTGCTGGAAGTCGCCCAGCATCTCGGCGAGAACACGGTGCGCACCATCGCCATGGATACCACCGAAGGGCTGGTTCGCGGCGCGGCGGTCAGGGATCTTGGCGAGTCGATCTCGGTGCCGGTCGGCGACGAGACGCTCGGGCGTATCATGAACGTCATCGGCGAGCCGGTGGACGAAGCCGGCCCGATCAAGACGGCCGGGCGCCGGGGCATCCACCAGGAAGCGCCGAGCTTTACCGAGCAGTCATCGGAAGCGCAGATCCTCGTTACCGGCATCAAGGTGGTGGATCTCATCGCCCCCTATGCGCGCGGCGGCAAGATCGGCCTGTTCGGCGGCGCCGGCGTTGGCAAGACGGTGCTGATTCAGGAACTGATCAACAACGTCGCCAAGGCCCATGGCGGCTATTCGGTGTTCGCCGGCGTCGGCGAGCGCACCCGCGAGGGCAACGACCTCTACCACGAGATGATCGAATCGGGCGTGAACAAGAGCCCGCACGAGAACAATGGCTCGACCGCCGGCTCCAAGTGCGCGCTGGTGTTCGGCCAGATGAACGAACCGCCGGGGGCGCGCGCCCGCGTGGCGCTGTCCGGCCTGACCGTCGCCGAGCATTTCCGCGACCAGGGCCAGGATGTGCTGTTCTTCATCGACAACATCTTCCGCTTCACCCAGGCGGGCGCCGAAATGTCGGCACTGCTCGGGCGCATTCCGTCCGCCGTGGGCTACCAGCCGACACTGGCCACCGACATGGGCGCCCTGCAGGAGCGCATCACCACCACCAACAAGGGCTCGATCACTTCGGTGCAGGCGATCTACGTGCCGGCCGACGATCTGACCGACCCGGCGCCGGCGACCTCGTTCGCCCACCTCGATTCGACCACCAACCTCAACCGCGCCATTTCGGAAAAGGGCATCTACCCGGCGGTGGATCCCCTCGATTCGACGTCGCGCATGCTGACGGCGGCGATCGTCGGCGAAGAGCACTACAACACCGCCCGCGCCGTGCAGGAAATCCTGCAGCGCTACAAGGCGTTGCAGGACATCATCGCCATCCTGGGCATGGACGAGCTGTCCGAAGAGGACAAGCTTACGGTGGCGCGGGCCCGCAAGATCGAGCGCTTCATGAGCCAGCCATTCTTCGTGGCCGAAGCCTTTACCGGTGCGCCGGGCGTGTTCGTCGCGCTCGAGGACACCATCAAGGGCTTTGCCGGGCTGGTGAAGGGCGACTACGACCACCTGCCGGAGCCGGCCTTCTACATGGTCGGCACCATCGAAGATGCCGTCAAGAAGGCCGAGCGCCTGGCCCAGGCGGCGTGAACCGAAGCGACTAGCGAATAGGGAGTAGCGAATAGGGAAATAGAGAACGGCGGTGCTGGCGAAATTCCATTCGCTATTCGCTATTCGCTATTCGCTAGCTGAGCCATGGCTGACGTCAAAGTGGAAATCGTGGCGCCCGAGCGGTTGCTGGTGTCGGAGACCGCCCAGTCGGTCACCGTGCCCGGCACTGACGGCTATTTCACCGTACTGGGCGAGCACGCGCCGCTGATGACAACGCTGCGCCCCGGCTTCATCACCGCGGTGGTGGGGAATGCCTCGCAGGTGTTCTTCGTGCGTGGCGGTTTTGCCGACGTGGCGCCCGAGGGCCTCACCATTCTCGCCGAGCAGGCATTGCCGCTGGCCGAGTTCGATCCCGCCAGCATCGATGGCGATCTCCAGGGCGCCGAACTGGCGCTCGCGGCGGCCTCGACGCCGGAGGAGAAGTCGGCGGCGACCGACAGCCTCAATGCCTGGCGCAATCTCAAGGCAGAAGCCCTGCAGGTCGTGGCCGCCGCGCACTGACCCACCGCAAAGATAGGAGTGCGACAAATTGTCGCACCATGGCCGAGGCAGGCCATCAATGTCCCTGGCCCCGCTTTAGCTAACCCATCGTTAGCGCCCACTCCCTACCATCCCCCAGCGGGGACTGCCGGTAACGGCTGATATTGGTTTGGGGGATTGCATGCGCCTTTTTCCGTCGCTGAGAATTGCACAGAAACTGCCGCTGGCACTGGTCGGTTCGGCCATCGTGGTGGGCGCGGGGGTCGGCATTGCCTCGTATTTCCTCGCCTCCAACGCACTCGAAGGGCAGGCGCGGCAGAATCTCGACACCATCGCGTTCGAGCGCGCCGACCATCTCGGCGTCTACATGCAGAACGTCGAGGCGGATCTGACGCGCACGGCCAATGCCGAATTCGTCCAGCAGGCGACCGCCAATTTCGCCACGGCGTGGGCGGACATGACCAATGCGGCCTTCGACATGGATGCCGGCACGGCGCTGCGGCAGGCATTCTTGGTCGGCGATCCCACCAAGCGGATCGACGTCGACCAGGTGCCGGGGGGCGCCAAGAGCGGTGTGCCGGCGGCCTACAGCTTCAATCACGCGCATTACAACCCGATGTTCCGGGCGCGCGTGCAGGGGGCGGGCTATAGCGGGCTCTACGTGTTCGATCTCAAGGGCGACCTGGTCTATTCGAGCACCAAGCACGACGACTTCGCCACCAATTTCGCCGATCCGCGCAACGGCAAGTACGCCGGTTCGGGGCTCGGCCGGGTGTATCGCGCGGCCCTCGCCAGTTCGGCTCCGGATACGATCAGCTTTGCCGATTTCCAGCTCTATGCGCCCGATGGCGGGGCGCCACGGCTGTTCCTCGCCACACCGGTGTTCGATACAAACAACACCAAGGTCGGCGTGCTGGCCATCGGGCTGGGTGCCGAGGCGCTCACCGGGATCATCGACAACCGTCAGGGTCTCGGCACGACCGGCGATACCGTCATCGTCGGGGCCGACGGGCTGGCGCGCTCGGAATCGGCGTTTACGCCAGCGAGCGACGTGCTCGAACTGGCGGCATTCGATGGGAAGGTCAAGCGGGCGACCGCGGGCCTTGCGGGGACCACCGAACTCAACGTCCGCGGCAACGATGTCATCGCCGCCGCGGCGCCCGTTGCGCTGGGGGTCGATGCGCACTGGGCGCTGGTGGCGATGATGAACAAGGCGGAGATCTTTGCCCCTGTTACGTCGCTTACCCTGATGATGCTCGCCATCGGCGGGGGGCTGCTGGCGGTCGTGGCTTTGCTGGGCTGGCTGTTCGCGCTCAGCCTCACCCGGCCGATCAAGCGCCTCACCGCCGGCATGAAGGCGCTCGCCGCCGGCGACCTCAAGGCCGAGATTCACGGCGTCGGCAAGCGTGACGAACTCGGTGAGATGGCCCGGGCGGTCGAGGTGTTTCGCGACCATGCCCTCCGGATCGAGGCGATGACCGAAGAGGAGCGCGCTGCCGTGGAACAGCGCCGGGCCGATCGTTCGGCCATGCTGGCCAGCCTCAGCCGGGCGTTCGGCGAGGTAGTGGATGCGGCGGTCGAGGGCGATTTCAGCCGGCGGGTCGAGGTCAGCTTCGACGATGACGAACTCAATGGCCTCGCCAATTCGATCAACAATCTGGTTGCCACGGTGCAGCGCGGCCTCAACGAAACCGGCGAAGTGCTGGGAGCGCTCGCCGACACCGACCTGACCCGGCGCGTCAGCGGCGACTACCAGGGCGCCTTCGGCAAGCTCAAGACCGATACCAACACCATGGCCGACCGGCTCGCCGATATCGTGCAGCATCTGCGGGAGACGTCGGGGGCGTTGAAGATCGCCACGGGGGAAATCCTGTCGGGCGCCAACGACCTTTCCGAGCGCACCACGCGGCAGGCCTCGGCGATCGAGGAGACGTCGGCCGCGATGGAACAGCTCTCTGCCATGGTGGGGGACAGTGCCCGCACCGCGGCAGAAGCCTCGACGCGGACGCTGTCGGTGTCGGCGACCGCCGAGCAGGGCGGCGTCGTCATCCGGCAGGCCAACGAGGCGATGGAGCGCATCACCGCCTCGTCGGGGAAAATCTCCAGCATCATCGGACTGATCGACGACATCGCCTTCCAGACCAATTTGCTCGCCCTCAACGCTTCGGTCGAGGCGGCGCGGGCCGGGGAGGCCGGCAAGGGGTTTGCGGTGGTGGCCGTCGAAGTCCGGCGGCTGGCGCAGTCGGCGGCCGGGGCGTCGAACGAGGTCAAGGCGCTGGTCGAGCAGAGCGCCCACGAGGTGAAGACCGGCTCGCGGCTAGTGGCCGATGCCGCCGGCAAGCTCGAAGCAATGGTGACCGCGGTGCGCGACAACGTGGTGCTGATCAACGGCATTGCCGAGCGGAGCCGCGAGCAGGCCGCTGCCATAGACGAGGTCAACGATTCGATGCGGCAGATGGACGAGATGACCCAGCACAACGCCGCGCTGGTCGAGGAAACCAATGCCGCGATCGAGCAAACCGAGGCGCAGGCGGTCGAGCTCGACCGCATCGTCGAGGTGTTCACCATCAGCGCGCCCGAGCCGGCCGCCGAGCATGAGCGCGGGGCGTCGGCGCCGGCGGGGCGGGCGAGCGGCCTCAAGCAGCGGGTGGTGCGGACGGCGCGGAGCTATCTCGCCCAGGGCAATGCCGCGATCAAGGATTTCGAGGATTTTTGAGGCCGTCCAGGCGGGCCGGGCCGTAACTTATCCTTAGTTGACCTCCCGTAGGATTCGCCTCGCAAACGGCGCCCCGGGGGCTTCCGCGCCGCTGTGGATTGGCCTTTGGGGGGATGCAATGGGTATATTGGCGCGGCTTAAACTCGCCCAGAAACTGCCGCTGGTCGTGGTCGGCGTGGCGCTGCTGGCGCTGGCCTCGGTAGGCATCGGCAGCTACCTGATCTCGGCGCAGACGGTGCGGACCCTCACCGAAGACAAGCTCGACACCATTGCCTCGGCCCGGCAGACGCAGCTACGCACCCTCTTCTCCACCGTGACCGACGACCTGCTGGTGACGGCGGCGTCCGAAACTACGGCGGCGGCGCTGCGCGATTTCAGCATCGGCTGGCAGCAATTGGTGCACGACCAGACCGCGACGCTGCAGAAGGCCTACATCACCGACAATCTCAATCCCATCGGGCGCAAGCAGATGATGGACGAGTCGGATCTGGCGGCGGGCTACGCCTTCACCCACGCCAAGTACAATCCGAGCTTCCGCTACCAGATGCAGACGCACGGCTATGGCGACATCTATCTGTTCGATCCGGCCGGCAACCTCGTCTACAGCGTCGCCAAGCATCCCGATTTCGGGGAGAATTTCGCGCCCGGCAGCGCGCTCGCCGATTCGCCGCTCGGCCGGGCCTTCGCCAAGGCGCTACAACTGAAGCGGCGCGGCAGCTTCGATTTCGAGGACCTGGCGCCCTACGCGCCCATCGACGGCCGGCCGGCGAGCTTCATGAGCGCGCCGATCTTCGACCATGACGGCAAGACGATCGTCGGCGTCATCGCCTTCGAGATGCCGCAGGACGGCATCAATGCCATCATGAGCGCGCCGCTCGGTTTCGGGCGGACCGGGGAGTCGTTCTTCGTCGGCGCCGATCACACGCTGCGCAACGATTCCCAGCGCACGCCGGAAAACGACATCCTCAAGGCCCGCTTCGAGACCCCGGCGGTCGACGCCGCGCTGGCCGGCGGCCGCGATATTCCGGCGAGCGAGAGCGAGCTGCGCGGTGCCAAGGTGCTGACGGCGGTGGTGCCGTTCGTCTTCGGCGACAGCAACTGGGCGCTGGTCACGGTCATCGACACGGCCGAGGCGATGGCGCCGCTCAACGAGATGCGCGACCTGATCCTGAAGCTTGCGGTGGGCGTGCTGGTCGGTGCGGCAGTGCTTGGCTATCTGTTCTCGCTCTCGATCACGCGCCCGCTCGGTGACCTGACCCGGGCCATGGATGCGCTGGCGGAGGGCGACCTCGAGGCCGAAATGGCGTGCGGCAAGCGCCGCGACGAACTCGGCGCCATGGCCAAGGCGGTGGAGGTGTTCCGCGAGAACGGCATCAAGGTGCGCGACATGAGCGAGGAAGAGCGCGCCGGGCTGGAGCGGCGGCGCATCGAGCGCGCCACCATGATGGGCGAACTGCAACGTGCCTTCGGCGTGGTGGTGGATGCTGCCAGCGTCGGCGATTTCTCGCGCCGGGTAGCGGAGAGCTTTCCTGACGAGGAGCTCAATACCCTGGCGCGCAGCGTCAACGGGCTGGTGGAAACCGTCGACCACGGCCTGGGCGATACCGGCGAGGTGCTGGCGGCGCTCGCCGATACCGATCTGACGCAGCGTATGCAGGGCAATTATAGCGGCGCCTTCGGGCAATTGGCTGATGACACCAACCGGGTCAGCGAAAAGCTGTCGGAGATCGTGAGCGAGATTCGCAGCACGTCGCGGGCGCTGAAGACCGCCACGGGGGAAATCCTTTCCGGGGCCAACGACTTGTCGGAGCGCACCACACGGCAGGCGGCGACCATCGAGGAAACGGCGGCGGCGATGGAGCAGCTCGCCTCGACCGTCACCGACAACGCCAACCGGGCGTTGCTGGCGAGCAAGAAGGCGCACGACGTTTCCACCACCGCGGCCGAGGGTGGGGAGGTGATGAAGCGGGCCAATGACGCCATGGAGCGGATCACCGCCTCGTCGGGGAAAATCTCCAACATCATCGGGCTGATCGACGACATCGCTTTCCAGACCAATCTCCTGGCGCTCAACGCCTCGGTCGAGGCGGCGCGGGCCGGGGAGGCGGGCAAGGGCTTTGCCGTGGTGGCGGTCGAGGTCCGGCGGCTGGCGCAATCGGCGGCCGAGGCGAGCAAGGAAATCAAGGCGCTGATCGAGGTGTCGACCAACGAGGTCACCGGCGGCTCCAAACTGGTGCGGGAGGCGGCCGGCAAGCTCAGCGCCATGCTGACGACGGCGCGCGAGAGCAGCGGCCTGATCGAAGCCATCGCCACCGCCAGCCGCGAGCAGGCGGCCTCGATCGAGGAGGTCAATACGTCGGTGCGCCAGCTCGACGAGATGACCCAGCACAACGCCGCCCTGGTCGAGGAGACCAATGCCGCCATCGAGCAGACCGAGTTGCAGGCCAGCGAACTCGACCGCATCGTCGATGTTTTCACCCTCGATGCGGACCTGGATGAAGCCGTCGCGGCGTGAGGGCGCGCGCCGGTGGATGCGCCGGCCTGTGAGGGGTGCGAGGACGGCGCGGCATATCCCCTCCCCCTTGCGGCGAGGTGGCGGCAGCCGGGTGGGGGTCGCTCAGTTGGCACTGAGCCCATGGGCAGGCAGGGCGCGGTTCCGCAAGCGCCGGGTTTTGGACAGACCCCCACCCCGTCCCTCCTCGCAGGGGGGAGGGGTAGACGGCGGCGAGGGTGGGACGCCCTACGGGAGGGCACCCCAGGCTGCGGGCGAAACGGCCTGCTGCCCGCGGGTCTTTCCCTTTCAGGACGCCGCCTGGTTAGGCTCAGGTTAACCACGGCACAATAGCATGGCGAACAAGGGGATTTCTGCTCCCGTCGCAGCCGAACAGTCCGAGATGCCCATGCCGACACGGTCCACGCCGCTCCTCAACGATGCAGCCCGCGAGCCGGCCCCGGTGCTGGCCATCCGCATTCCGCTCAGGCTGCTGGGCCTGGTGCTCGCCGGGATAGTGATCGCCCTGCTGCTGGCGCTGTCGTCGTGGTCGGTGAACGATCCGAGCCTTTCCTATGCCACGACGCGCCGGGTGTCGAACTGGCTGGGCTTTCCGGGGGCGGTGATCGCCGACCTGGGCTTCCAGGTCTTCGGACTCGCCATCTTCGTGGTGATTGCGCCGCTGGCGCTGTGGGCGTGGCACCTGATTCGCCGTCGCGTCCCCTCGAAGATGCCGCTGCGCTTCCTGGCCTGGCTGGGCGGGAGCATCCTGTCGGCAGGGCTGCTGGCGTTCGTCGCCGTGCCCGAAAGCTGGCCGCTGCCGACCGGACTCGGCGGGCTGGTCGGCGCCGGCTTTGAAGACCTCGCCACGCTGGTTTCCGGTGCGCCGCCCAAGGGCGTGACGGCGGCGCTGTTCGCGCTGGTGCTGGCTTCGCCGACGCTGGCGCTGCTCTGGATCGCCCTCGGGCTCAGGACCGCCAGCCTTGCCGCGGCGGCCACGGCCGGCAAATCGGCGGTGAAGGCGCGCGGCCGCCAGCACACGCTTGCCGACGAGCGGCCGGAACCGGCAGGCAATGCGATTTTCGACGTTGCAATCGGCGGCCTCGTGCACCTCGGCTATTCCACCCGCACGGCCTTCCGGCGGGCCCGCGCCAAGGCGGAGGAGCGGCGCGCCGCGCAGGCCGCCGAGGCGGCCGAGGCGGCGGCATTGCGCGATCACGAGCCGGTCGTCGTCCGCCAGCCGGGCGTGCCCGAGGTGCGGCCTGAGCCGCGGGTCACTGCCGGGCGGCGCCCGATCAATATCCAGACCGGCAGCGATCGCGCCGCCGATGGGTTCGACGACGAGTTCGACGGGGTCGAGGCGGAGGACGATTTCGATCCCGGCATGGCGTCGGTTGCTCCGCAATCGGTGCGGCCTGGGTCGCGCGTCGAGCCGCCGCGCTCCGCCCCGTCCGTGGCGCCGCGCGTCATGGCCCCGCCCGCCCGCCCGGCGCCGGGCAGCCGCGAGCAGCGGGAGGCGCAGACGGCGTTCTTTGCCGATCCCAACGGCTTTGAACTACCGCCGCTGAGCCTGTTGACCGAGCCGCGCGCCAAGGGGCTCGCCGACGAGCATCGCCCGGAGCGGCTGGAGGCCATGGCCCGCCGGCTCGAGGGCGTGCTCGAGGATTTTGGCGTCAAGGGCGATATCATCAATGTCCGGCCCGGGCCGGTCGTGACGCTCTATGAGCTGGAGCCGGCGCCGGGGATCAAATCGAGCCGGGTGATCTCGCTCGCCGACGACATCGCGCGCTCGATGAGCGCCATTTCCGCCCGCGTCGCGGTGGTGCCGGGCCGCAACGCCATCGGCATCGAGCTGCCGAACGAGAGCCGCGAAACAGTGTATTTGCGCGAAATGCTGGCTTCCGCTGACTTCGAGAAGATGAAGGGCAAGCTGCCGATCTGCCTCGGCAAGACGATTGGCGGCGAGCCGATCGTCGCCGACCTGTCGCGCATGCCGCATCTCTTGATCGCGGGCACCACCGGGTCGGGCAAGTCGGTGGGCATCAACACCATGATCCTCTCCATCCTCTACCGGATGAGCCCGGAAGACTGCCGGATGATCATGATCGATCCGAAAATGCTGGAACTCTCCATCTATGACGGCATCCCGCATCTGCTGACGCCGGTGGTGACCGATCCCTCCAAGGCGGTCGTGGCGCTCAAATGGGCGGTGCGCGAGATGGAAGACCGCTATCGCAAGATGAGCAAGATCGGGGTGCGCAACATCGACGGCTTCAACCAGCGCGTCACCGAATCGATGAAGAAGGGTGAGACCATCACCCGCACCGTGCAGACCGGCTTCGACCGCGAAACCGGCGAGGCGATCTTTGAGAGCGAGGCGTTCGAGCTCGAGCCGCTGCCCTACATCGTCATCGTCATCGACGAAATGGCGGATTTGATGATGGTCGCGGGCAAGGACATCGAGGGGGCGGTGCAGCGGCTGGCGCAGATGGCCCGCGCCGCCGGCATCCACGTCATCATGGCGACGCAGCGGCCGTCGGTCGACGTCATCACCGGCACCATCAAGGCCAATTTCCCCACCCGCATCTCGTTCCAGGTGACTTCCAAGATCGACAGCCGCACAATCCTGGGCGAGCAGGGGGCCGAACAACTGCTCGGCAATGGCGACATGCTCTACATGGCCGGTGGCGGCCGCATCCGGCGCCTGCACGGCCCGTTCGTCTCCGACACCGAGGTCGAAGACGTGGTGAAGCACCTGAAAGCACAGGGCGCGCCGGACTATCTCGACTCGATCACCACCGACGAGGACGACGACGAGGCGGAGATGCCGGGCGGTGACGAGTTCGGCGGCTCGGGCGACGAACTTTACGACAAGGCGGTAAATATCGTGCTGCAGGACAAGAAGGCCTCGACGTCCTACATCCAGCGGCGCCTCGCTATCGGCTACAACAAGGCCGCCTCGCTGATCGAGCGGATGGAGCGCGAAGGCGTGATTTCGCCCGCCAATCATTCCGGCAAGCGCGAGATTCTGGCCGGGGCCGGCACCGAGCAGTATTGAGCGGAGGCGCCTCGTCTGGAGCCGTGAGGTCGGCCAAGGCGCCCCCTCACCCGCCGCTTCGCGTCGACCTCTCCCCCCAGGGAGAGGTGAGGGTGCGGCGAGGCCTCGCTTCTCTTTACCTCTCCCTGGGGGGAGAGGTCGGATTGCGTCAGCAATCCGGGTGAGGGGGCCTTCGCGGCAAGTGGCTATCAGCCGGAACCGGCCCCCCTACAGCATCTCCAGCGGCTGTTTGCGGCGGGGCGGGGGGAAGGCGGCGTCGAGGGCGTCGAGGTCGGCGGCGGACAGGGTAAGGTCCGCAGCCCTGGCGTTTTCCTCCACGTGGCTCGGCGTGCCGCTTTTCGGGATGGCGATGACGCCGGGTCGGGTCAACAGGAAGGCGAGAGCCACCTGGGCGGGCGTTGCCCGATAGGCGGCGCCGATCTGGGCGAGCGTCGGGTGACCGAGCAGGCGCCCCTGTTCGATCGGCGAATAGGCCATCACCGGCAGGTGGTGCGCCGCGCACCAGGGCAGCAGGTCGTGCTCGATGCCGCGACGCGAGAGATTGTACAGCACCTGAAGGGTGGCGACCGCAGCCCCGCCCGCGGCGAGCAGCTCCTCCATGTCCTCGACATCGAAATTGGAGACGCCCCAGTGACGGATCTTGCCGGCCTGCTGCAGCGCCGCAAAGCCGCTGAGGGTGTCCTCGAGCGCGTAGTTGCCGCGCCAGTGCAGCAGGTAAAGGTCGAGCCGATCGGTGCCGAGGCGCCGGAGGCTGCGCTCGCAGGCGGCAATGGTCGCGGCGCGGCTGGCATGGCTCGGCAGCACCTTGGAGACGAGGAAGACGCCATCGCGCCGGCCCGCGATCGCCGCGCCGACCACTCCCTCGGCGCCGCCGTCGGCGTACATTTCGGCGGTGTCGATCAGGGTCAGGCCGAGATCGAGCCCGGTCTGCAGCGCTTTCACCTCATCGGCGCGCCGGTGTCCGCTGTCGCCCATGTACCAGGTGCCTTGCCCGAGCGCCGGCACGGATTCGCCGGCGGGCAGGGTGATGCTGGGGATGGCCATGCCGGACTCCTGCGGTCAGGGATCGATGGCCTTTAGCTAGAGCATTTCTTTCGCGGAGGGAATTCAGCCGATGCGGCAGGCCCTCGGGCCGCGCGGAAGTCAGGGGCTGAGGCGCGTGCGCGCCAGCGCGGCGGTCCAACCGGCAAGGATGGCATCGCGGCGCTGTGGATCGGCCGTGGGCGCGAGGCGGTCGCGGATGGCCGCGAGGGGGGCAGGGCCGGCATCGCCCCACAGGCCGATGGCGGCGCCGGCCATGGTCGCGGCGCCGGCGGCGCTCAGTTCGGCAACGGCCTTTCGTACCACGGGCCGCTGCAGCAGGTCGGCCTGCAACTGCATCAGCAGGTCGTTGGCGGTCGCGCCGCCGTCGACCGCCAGCGCGTCCATGGGGTGGCCGGCATCCTGCTCCATCGCAACAAACACGTCACGGACTTGCAGCGCGATGGCCTCGAGCGTCGCCCGCGCCAGATGGGCCGGCCTGGTGCCGAGCGACAGGCCGCAGAACAGGCCGCGCGCCTCGGCGTCCCAATGCGGCGCCCCGAGCCCGGCGAGGGCGGGCACGAATGCCACCCCGCCATTGTCGGGTACGGTCATGGCGAGGTCGGTGAGGGTGGCGGCATCGGCGAGGCCGAGCAGGTTGGCACACCATGCCGCGGCCTGCGCCGATACGGAAATGTTGCCTTCGAGGGCATAGGCGGTGTGGCTGCCGCGCTGCCAGGCGATGGTGGTCGAGAGGCCGTGCCGGGAGGCGACAGGGCCATCGGTCAGCGCCATCAGCGACGAGCCGGTGCCGTAGGTGGCTTTGCTGGCGCCCGGCGCGCGAATGCCGTGACCAAACAGGGCGGCGTGCGAATCGCCGAGCACGGCGTGGATCGGCACGCCCGCCGGCAGGCCGCCGACGGCGACGGTTTCGCCAAAGCGGGCGTCGGAGGGGCGCAATTCGGGCAGGATGGTGCGCGGTACGCCGAAGGCGGCAGTCAGCGACGGGCTCCAGTCGCGGGCGCGGAGGTCGAGCAATTGGGTGCGGGAGGCATTACCCAGATCGGTGGCGTGCACCTTGCCGCCGGTCAGCCGGTAAACCAGCCAGCTATCGACGGTGCCGGCGCAAAGCTCACCCTGTGCCGCGAGCGTCCGGGCTTCGGGATAAGCGTCGAGCAGCCAGCCGAGCTTGGCGGCGGGGAACAGCGGATCGAGGCCGAGCCCGGTCGTTGCCGCGACCTCGGCGGCAAAGGCAGGCGTGCGAAGCGCTGCGAGCCGGTCGGTGGAGCGGCGGCATTGCCAGGTGACGCAGGGGCCGATCGGGGCGCCGGTCGAGCGGTGCCACAGCAGTACCGATTCGCGCTGGTTGGAGATGCCGATGGCGGCGATGGTATCTGTCGCGGCGGCGGTGCAACCGGCGATGACGGTGACCACCGACTCCCAGATGTCGGTCGCCGATTGCTCGACCCAGCCGGGGCGGGGATAGGCGATAGCAACGGAGGCCGCAGCGCGGGCGACGATGGCGCCCGCGGCGTCGATCAGCAGTGCCTTGCTGTTGGTGGTGCCCTGGTCGATGGCGAGGATGAGCGGCATCAGCGCCGCCGGGGATCGACGAGCTCGCGCACGGCCTTGGCGATGCCCTCGGGGGTCAGGCCGAAATGCTGGAACAGGAAATCCACCGACCCGGTGGGAAGGAAGCCGGGAAAGCCCAGAATGCGCATCGGCACGGGATGGTGGGTGGATACGACTTCGGCCACTGCGCCGCCAAGGCCGCCACGGACCGAGCCTTCCTCGACCGTGACGATGGCGCCGGTTTCCGCCGCGGCAAGGATCGCCTCGACGTCGAGCGGGGCGATGCTGGAGAGATTGATCACCCGCGCCGCAATGCCTTCGGTCGCCAGCGTTGCGGCAGCCGCGAGGGCGCGGGAGACCATGACGCCGTTGGCGATGATCGCCACATCGTTGCCGTCGCGCAGCGTCTCGGCCTTGCCCAGGGTGAATCTGGCGCCGGCGGGGCGCACCAGATCCGGCACCGGGAAGCGGCTGATGCGCAGGAAGAACGGGCCGTCGGCGGCCGCGGCGGCCGCAACCGCCTCGCGGGTTTCCCAACGGTCCGAGGGCACGACGACAGTGAGGTTTGGCAGGAGGCGGAGCCAGGCCATGTCCTCGATCGAGTGATGGGTGGGGCCGAGCTCGCCATAGGCGATGCCGCTGGATTGGCCAACCAGTTTCACGTTGGTGTTGGAATAAGCGACATCCGCCTTGATCTGCTCCATGGCGCGCGCCGTGAGAAAGCAGGCCGCACCGCTGACGAAGGGGATCTTGCCGCCATTGGCGAGCCCGGCGCCGACGCCGACCATGTTCTGCTCGGCAATGCCGACGTTCACGGTGCGCTCCGGCCAGCGTTGCTGGAAGCCGGTGAGTTTTGACGAGCCGAGGCTGTCGTTGACCACCGCGACAATGCGCGGATCTGCCTCGGCGAGGCCTTCCAGCGCGCCGGCAAAGGCATCGCGGCAATCGAACAGCGCGGCGGTGGGGGAATTTTGGGTGCTCATGCCTCCAACTCCGAAATGGCGGTGGCAAACTGGGCGGCATTGGGGATGCCGTGGTGCCACTTCACCTCGTTCTCCATGAACGAGATGCCGCGGCCCTTGATGGTGTGGGCAATGACGCAGAGCGGTTTCTTGCGCTCACCGACCGGCGCGCCGAGCAGGTCCAGCAGCGCCGCGGGGTCGTGGCCGTCGACCTCGGCCACTTCCCAGCCGAAGGCCCGCCACTTGTCGGCCAGCGGCTCGAGGCTGTTGGTCGCCTCGACCGTCGCCCCCTGTTGCAGGCGGTTGCGGTCGATGATCAGCGTCAGATTGGCGAGACCGCGATGGCCGGCTGCCATGCCGGCTTCCCAATTGCTGCCTTCCTGCTGCTCGCCGTCGCCGGTGACGACGAAGACGCGGTAGTCGGCGTTATCCATGTGACCGGCGATGGCCATGCCGACGGCGACCGGCATGCCGTGGCCGAGCGGGCCGGTATTGGTTTCGACGCCGGGCAGGTAATTGCGGTTGGGATGGCCGTTGAGGCGGGAGAGCGGGCCCATATAGGTATCGAGCAAAGCGCGGTCGAAATAGCCGGCCTCGGCCAGGGTGGCGTAGAACGAACCCGTGCAGTGGCCTTTGCTCATCACGAAGCGGTCGCGCCAGGGCGCGTTGGGCTCGGCGGGATCGTAGCGCAGCACGCCGAAGAACAGCGTTGCGAGGATATCGGTGACGCTCATGTCGCCGCCCGGGTGGCCGAGCTTGGCGGCATAGACCATCTGCAGCGCCTTGAGGCGAATTGCTTTCGCCTTGTCGCGGATCAGGGGCAGGGTGTCGGCGGTGCCTTGGATGCGGGCGGGAATGCTGGTCATGGGGTGGCAGGATGCCTCAACGGGTGAACGGGGCCGGGGGCGCAAAGCGCGGCACTGCTTCGTGGTGATAATTCTGCCAGCCGAGGTAGCGGCTGACTGCCTCATCGACGACCGAGGCGTAGGAACCGCGGACCATCGCCACGTGATGCTCGAAGCCATTGCGGACAATGACGCTCAGCAGGTCACGCAGGCGCGGCACCTCGGTCACCGCGATGCCGCCGTCCATCGGGAAGGGGTCGTTGGTGAAGGCGCCCTCGCCGCAATAGGTCTTGATGCGACCGGCGCGGTCGTCGGTGGTGAGGCGGAAATAGGTCATCGGGCCGGCCTTGACCTTGCCCTTGACCGCGCCGAAGCACTTTTCCTGGCCGACTACGGTGCCGATGACGTCGAGGTTGGAAATCTCGGGGTCCTCGCCGATGAAGGTCTTGGGGAAATTGCCGCAATGGGTGCAGACGCACTTGTCGGTCTCGGCGCCATAATTGTTGTTCCAGTCGAGCAGCGCCGGCGGCGCCTCGGCGGCGAGCGCCAGGGCGTACATCGAGACGGCGCCAGCGACGTCGACCTCGCACGCCGACGGCATCAGCTTTTCGCCCATCATCGACATGGCGAGACAGGTGGCGCAGCCGAAATTGTCTTCCACCGAGGTCCAGCACTGGATGGATGAGGCGTCGCACTCGTTGCGTTCCATCCAGCGGTCGACGGTGACGCCAAGCCGGGCCTGCTTCACGATGTTGTCGCGCTTGATGTAGGCCGGGATCCTGCCGTAGCCAAAAATGTCGTCGAGCTTGGATTTTACCTCGGCGTCGTCCTCCGGCAGGCGCTGCGCCTCGGCGATGATCTCGGAGAGGTCGACGGTGAGCACGGAAATGCCGCTTGCCTGCAGCAGCTTTTCGGAAAAGCGCATGGTCTGGAAGGCGCCGGTACGGGCGCCGATGGAGCCGATCCTCGCATGGCGCAGGCCGCGCACGGCGCGGCAGACGCGCACGAAGCGGTCGAGGTCGGCGCGGAACTCGTCGCTGTCGAGATCGACGGTGTGGCTGGTCGTGTCGGTAAAGGGGATGCCGTACTGGTAGAGATTGGCGGTGACCGAGATCTTGCCGCAGAAGGCGTCGCGGCGGCCCTTCACGTCGACCTTGTCGACGGAATCGTTGCAGGCCTGGACCAGGACGGGCACCCGCAAATCGGCCTGGGCGATGGTCTCGACCACGGCGATCTCGTCGCCAAAATTCGGCAAGCTGACCACGATACCGTCGATGTCGTCGCGATTGGCACGGAAATAGCGGGCATAGGCGTCGGCATCAGCGCGGGTTTCGACAGCGCCGTTCGGCGTCGCCTCGAATGGCAGGATGCGGTAGCCGACGCCGAGGCGCTCGCAGGCGGCGACCAGCTCGGCGCGGGCGGTGGGGGCATAGGCGGCGTTGAAGAAGGCGCGACTGGAGACGATCAATCCAAGGGTGATCTGTCGCTTGAATGCTTTCATCGCCGGCCTCTGTCGCGCCGGGGAACCTGGTGTCCCCGATCCTTGCCGCCTCAGGCTAGCGGGCGAGGCGCGTTGGCGCAATACGGAAAACTTGCGTTTGATGATCTATGTCGCAAAATCGCAATACGTTGATCTTGCCATCTTATTTTGCAATTTGTGGGGATTTGTCGGCACATTGACAGGTGAGTGGCAGTGTGGAACTTTGCTAAAGCACAAATTTTCGCAATAAGGCGAAAGCAGCTCGTTGCGGCGGGTGGAGGATCGATGGACGCAGTGAGTTTTTCCCGGCGCGCCGTGCTGGGGCTTGCGGCGGTGGCGGGCGGTTCGCTGCTGGCCGGCTGCAAGGTGGTGTCGATTGAAGCGGAAAAGCAGGCGGCCGCCGCCGGGGCGTTCAATGCCAAGGCGTGGGCAGAACAATTGTGGGCGCCAAAGGTGCTGCCGTATTTCGCGAGCAGCGCCAAGCCGCTGCCGGACGTGCTGGCGGCCGTGGCCGGGGATCTCGACGCGGCGGGCAAGCAGTTCGGCTATCGGCCGGCGGCGGTCGGTTCGGCCTGGAGCTTTGCCGTCACCGGGCAGGGCACGGTGGTGAAGAAGCACACCGAATCGCGGGCCGGCACGCTGGAGGTCGCGGTCGACGGGGCGGCTCCCGACAAGCCGGTCATCGTGCAGATCGGGCCAGTGATCATCGGCAGCACCATCCGCGACGCCCTGCCGTTCGTCGACTTCAAGGATTTCACCAACCAGCTCGAATTCGCCGATGCCGGCAAGGCACTGACGGCCCTGGCGCTGGCCGGTATAACGCCGGTGCTCGAGAGCATCAAGGAAGGCAGCAAGATCAGCTTTTCCGGCGCTTTCCCGATGACCAGCAAGACCGATCCGGTCAAGATTATGCCGGTCACGCTCAAGGTCCTGCCGTGAGCGAGGCGGCCGACGATATCGTCCTCAGAGCCGAAGCGATCACCAAGGCGTTCCCGGGAACGGTGGCGCTCGATGCTGTGGATTTCGAGGTG
>Ga0207705_10000549_pt1 | contig 31586 bp, 20 predicted proteins | sample KBSC13metaG_FD_184314 | JGI IMG/M metagenome (GOLD analysis project Ga0207705, IMG submission 184314) | Corn rhizosphere microbial communities from Kellogg Biological Station, Michigan, USA - KBS C1-3 metaG (SPAdes) (version 2) | ecosystem: Host-associated > Plants > Roots > Rhizosphere > Soil ... | reverse complement strand
CCTTCAATCCGTTGATGATGAACGGATTGTAGGTCGCGCCCATGTACCCGCCGCCGCCGTGCATGTTCGGCATTCCGCCGAACATCGCGTAGGGCGGCATGGTGTTCTGGAAGCCCTTCTCCCGCGCCACGACCGAGCCGTAGCCCGGATACTCGATCGCAGGTGCGAAGGGATAGCCGGTCAGCAGGTAGTGGGTGGCGGTCTCATGGGTGCCGTCGGGCGAAGTCACCGAGCGGATGATCGAGAACTTGTCCATGTGCTTTGCGAGTTTGGGTAGTTGATCGCTCAGTTGGATGCCGGAGACGTTCGTCGAAATGGCTTTGAAGGTGCCGCGAATATCCTGGGGCGCGTCGGGCTTGGGGTCGAACGTGTCGATATGGCTGGGGCCGCCGCCGAGCCAGATCAGGATACAGGCGACATCCTTCGGTCCTCCTGCCGCCGCCTGCTTCACGATCCCGCCGGATTTGGTATCGGCGTGGGCCTGGAGCACGCCCGGCAGAGTCAGGCCGAAAGCGGTCAGACCTCCGAGGCGCACGAAGTCGCGCCGCGTGATGCCATCACAATCCTTATGTTTTCCAACTTCGAAATCGAACATGGATCGGTTCCCTCCTCGGGATCAGTGATTGAACAGGAACTCTTTGCTGTTGAGCAGGGTGACAAGTACGTCCTCGAAGACCGATTTGCGGTCCTTCGGCAACGCGAAAGCGAGTGTGGCCATGATCAGCCGCCGCTCATCCTGGCGGGGCGGACGGCCCAGTGCGGCGTTATACAGTTCGTTCAGAATGGCATCGTCGGTGGCTTTGGCGTTGATCATCTTCGCCAGTCGCCCATTGCCGTCGGTGACTTTGCCGTTCAGCTTGTCACCGTTCATCAGTTTCAGCGTCTGCGACAGGTTCGGCTCGGAGGTGCGCTCGCACTCGCAGGCGATCACCCGCTGCGGCCGACCGAAGGTGTCGAGGAAATCGGAGTTCACCTGCGGATCGGGCAGTTGGATGGCGCGTGTGCCTGTCGGCAACTGGTTGAACTTCTCCTGGGTGCCGCAGGCGAAATCCAGGGCGTCCAGCATACTCTCCGCGCCCAGCCGCTTGGGCAGATAGTGCGTGAAGAAGGTATCGTCCTTATAGTTCTGCTTCGTCCCTTCGCTGCTGCGCTGATAGGTCTGCGTGGTGCAGAGAGTCTTCAGCAGATGCTTCAGATCGAAGTTCGAGGCGATCAGTTCATCGGCCAGCGCATCGAGCAGTTCCGGGTTGGTCGGCGGATTGGTGACGCGCTGATCGTCGATAGGGTTCACGAGGCCGCGGGTGAACAGATAGCCCCAGTAGCGGTTGACGAGATTGCGCGCAAACAGGCGATTGTCTTTGGCGGTCAGCCAGTCCGCGAGGGCACGGCGTCGATCTCCCATCGCGTCCGGGTTAGGCAGTTTGCCGTCCGGCAGTTTCGCGAGGGTGACGCCGAGCGGGGTCGGGTACATCGTGGCGCCGGTCTTCGGGTGGCCGACTTCGCCGCCGTCGTTGATCTTCACGACGTTCTCGTTGCCGAAGATGCCGAAGTCCTGGCTACCCTTGAGGCCGACCCGCGCGAAGAAGGCCGCGAACTGATAGTAGTCCGTCTGACTCCACTTCTCGAACGGATGGTGGTGGCAGCGCGTACACTGGAGCCGCACGCCCAGGAACAACTGACTGGTGGTCTCCGCGAGATCCTGCGGATTGCTCGCGACCCGATAGTAGTTGCTCGGGCCGGTGGTAAAGGTGCTGCCCTGCGCCAGGATCATCTCATGGACAAACTGATCGACCGGGCGGTTCTGCACGAACTGCGTGTGGATCCAGTTGGTGAAGCTCCACATCCCTTTCTCGCCGAGGTTTGAGCGATTGCTGCGGAGCAGATCGCCCCATTTCAGCGTCCAGAAATCGGCGTACTCCGGGCTGGCGAGTAGCTCATCGACCAGTTTCTCGCGTTTGTCGGAGGAGGTGTTGGCCATAAACGCGGCGATGCGTGCCGGGGTGGGCGGCGTGCCGGTCAGATCGAAACTGACGCGCCGGATAAAGGTGCGATCGTCACAGAGAGGCGAGGGGACCAGTCCGACCGCGCGCTGCTTCCTCGTGACCAGTGCATCGATCCTGGCGGAGCCTGTCAAGCCTGCAATGGAGATCGGAGCCTGCGGTTTGACAGGCGTAAACGGCACGATCATCGTCGCGACGGTCGCCTGGCCGCCGTAGCGCACCATGATCGCGGTCTGGCCCTTTCCGACGGACGTGATCAAGCCCTCCGGCGTGCAGGAGGCGATGGCGTCGTTCAGGGTGGTGAGGCGCGTCTGATCGGTGACATCGCGGATCGTGCCGTCGGTATAGGTGGCGCGCACAACGAGATGCTGTTTCTCGCCCGCCACCGGCAGAATGCGCTCCGAGGGGAAGACCGCGATAGAGGCGACCTGGGGTTCTTTTGGATTTGGTCCCGGCGTGCCGTCGCGCAGCCACTGCACCATGACCTTGTAGTCGGGCGAGCCGCGTTCCAGACGCCGGCCGCCGCCGTGCGGAACCAGGAGGGCCGGTTTGAGCAGCAGCAGGCTGCGGTCCGGCTCGGCAAGCGAGATCCGCCGGCCTTTCGACTGACGCACGGTGTTCATGAGGTCGAGATCGGGATCGTAGGCGGCCAGCGACAGTTTGAAACCGCCTTTGCCGTACTGCGCGCCGTGGCACGATCCCTGGTTGCATCCGTAACGGGTCAGGATCGGCTCGACTTCGTTATTAAAACTGACGGGAATGAGTTTGCCGCTGTCCTGCACGGTCACCTTCGCCGCTGTGGTCTTGCCTCCAAAACGCACCTGGAGATTCGCGCCGCCGTCCTTCAGTGGGCGCAGGGTCGCGACTCCGTCCAGGATCGCGGTCTTCGCCGTAAGCGCAGGGACCGCTGTCTCCGTGACGTCTGCTACCGAGCCATCGGCATAGTGCGCCATCACCAGGAAATGGGCGACCGCACGGGGGCCACTCATCTGCAGTGCGCCCGGTTCGATCGACAGACTGTTCAGTACGCGTGGCTTTGAAGCGGGGGCAGTCGGACGTGAGGCGACAAGCCGCTTGCGCGCTGTCTGAGCGCGAACCGGTGCAGTTTGAAGCGCAGTGAGAAGCAGTCCGGCGGTCGCAAAAAGGCCCACGACAGCAAGTCTGCGCACGGAACACGGCATGGATGATTCCTCCGGAAACCGGCAAGAAACAAGAGAGCGTAATAGGTATGAACAGTGAGCGATGGACGACAACGAAACGGCCAGTTACGCGCTCTCATTATATGGTAATTTTGACAGCAGGGTCAAGTCGAAGTTGCAGAAAATGCGTCGCGCGAAGGATTCTTTTGCATAAACCTTTCGGCAGGAAGGTTAGTTTTGTCGCAGACGTGCCGCACGGGGCGAAACTCAAGTCGGGTATAATGGCTTCAATCTGTTTCGACACGATTTCAGAACTCTGTTGGGATGCTAGAAAGCGACGGAAAATGGCGACAGTGGCGGAGATATTTGAGACGATGGAGTATGGCCCCGCGCCGGAGAGCGCAGCCCCGGCCCAGGAGTGGATCGCAAAGCATTCCGGCGTATTCGGCCTATTTGTAGGCGGGGAGTGGCGGAAGAACGCTGCGGGCGAAACTTTCGAGACCTTCGATTCGGCGACCGGTAAATCGCTTGCGACAATCGCCCAGTCAGGCGCGGAAGATGTCGATGCGGCGGTCGATGCGGCCCGAGCCGCGCAGACTGCCTGGTGGGAACTCGGCGCGCACGGTCGTGCCCGGTACCTCTATGCGCTGGCACGGCAGGTACAGAAACATTCGCGACTCTTCGCGGTGCTCGAAGCCCTCGATAACGGCAAGCCGATCCGAGAGACCCGCGACATCGACATTCCGCTCGTCGCCCGTCACTTCTACCATCACGCCGGTTGGGCGCAGTTGATGCCCATGGAGTTGCCGGACTATCAGCCGGTAGGCGTGATCGGGCAGATCATCCCGTGGAACTTCCCGCTTCTGATGCTGGCCTGGAAGATCGCTCCGGCGCTCGCCATGGGGAACACCGTCGTTCTCAAACCCGCAGAGTATACGCCCTTGACGGCGCTGCTCTTCGCCGAAGTCTGCGCGGAGATCGGTATGCCTGCGGGAGTCGTCAACATCCTGACCGGAGACGGCAGGACCGGGGCGCTCCTCACGCAGCATGACGGCATCGATAAAATCGCCTTCACCGGTTCCACCGAGGTCGGGCGGCTGATCCGACAGGCCACAGCGGGCAGCGGCAAGAAACTCTCCCTCGAACTCGGCGGCAAATCGCCTTTCCTGATCTTCGACGATGCGGATCTGGATGCCGCGGTCGAAGGGCTGGTGGACGCGATCTGGTTCAATCAGGGGCAGGTCTGTTGTGCAGGCTCCCGTCTGCTGGTGCAGGAGAACGTCGCCGACCGCGTCCATCGCAAGGTGCGCGCCCGAATGGAGACTCTGCGCGTCGGCTCACCGCTGGACAAGACCACCGACATCGGCGCGATCGTCGCCCCCGTGCAACTCGAACGCATCACCTCCCTCGTGCAACAGGGAGTGGCCGAAGGCGCGACCCTCTGGCAGCCCGCAAACACCTGCCCCTCCACCGGTTGCTTCTTCCCGCCGACTCTCTTTACCGACGTCGCGCCCTCGTCCGTGCTCGCGCAGGAGGAGATCTTCGGGCCGGTCCTGGTGAGCATGACCTTCCGCACGCCTGCCGAAGCCGTCGAACTCGCCAACAACACGCGCTACGGTCTCGCCGCCAGCGTCTGGACCGAGAACATCGGCCTCGCCCTAGACATCGCGCCCAAACTCAAAGCCGGAACCGTCTGGGTCAACAGCACCAATCTCTTCGACGCCGCTTGCGGCTTCGGTGGCTACCGGGAGAGCGGTTACGGTCGTGAAGGCGGCCGCGAAGGCTTGTGGGAGTACGTAAAGAAGCACAAAGACCGTCCCAAATCCAAACAGGCGTCCGTCGTAACTCCAAAACCCGTTGCAAACGAGGTTTCACCGGTCGCCAATGCGCTGCCGTCGATCGACCGTACCCCGAAACTTTACGTCGGCGGCAAGCAGGCGCGTCCGGATTCCGGTTACAGCATTCCGGTGCTGGACCCTCAGGGCCATGTGCTCGGCAATGTCGGAGAGGGAACGCGCAAGGACATCCGCAACGCGGTCGAAGCCGCGCGCGGCGCGGGCAGTTGGGCAAAGAGCAATGGTCACCTGCGTGCCCAGATCCTCTACTATCTCGCCGAAAATCTCGCCTATCGCAGTACGGAGTTCGCCACCCAGATCGCCCGAATGACCGGTCAGAATCACGCGACCGCAATGCAGGAGGTCGATCTCAGTCTGGAACGCTGTTACTTCTATGCCGCCTGGGCGGACAAGTACGATGGCGCGGTGCATCAGACCGCCGGCCGCAATGTCACCCTGGCCATGAATGAGCCTCTCGGCGTCATCGGAATCGCCTGCCCGACCGAGAGTCCCTTGCTCGGTCTGCTCTCCCTCGTCCTTCCCGCCATCGCGATGGGCAACGCCACGGTCGTGATCCCCTCGGAACGCTATCCCCTTGCCGCAACCGACCTCTATCAGGTGCTCGAAACCTCTGACCTTCCCGGCGGGGTCATCAACATCGTCACCGGCAAACGCGACTCCCTCGCCGAAGTCCTCGCCCTCCACGACGAAGTCGCCTCCGTCTGGTATGTCGGCAACCACGAAGGCGGCAAACGCGTCGAACACGCCTCCACCGGAAATATGAAACGCACCTGGGTCCAGGACGAAACGCAGTGCGATTGGCTTGACGCGTCTCTTGGACAGGGAGCCGAATTCCTCCGGCAAGCAACGCAGGTCAAGAACATCTGGATTCCGTACACAGATGAAGTCTCGTGGTGAAAATGGACAAGGCACAGTGCGAGCGGTATGACGGCGTAAACGGGCAGGTATCCGAATTTCTGCGGAAACGGAACTTGCGGTTCACAAAACCAGGCAGGCCTCTGCCCCATCCAGGGAGAATAAGAAAAGCGTTTCCTATGATGAATGAGGCACTGGCAGGGGACAGGTGGAAGGGAAAGTTATATGACACAAGGATCAACATTTGCCCTTCACGCCCTTAAGGTGCGAGGGTTGCTTTCGTTTGGAGACGAGGCCGTCTTTGAGTTCGGTCGGCTCAATATTCTCGTCGGTCCCAACGGATCCGGTAAGTCCAATCTGATCGATTGCTTACGTATCTTCAAGAATTGTACCCTTGATGTTCAGGAGACGTTCAAGGATGCGGGATTCGAGGAATGGCTCTTTCGGAGCGGATCCGACGACAGTCCGGCGTCCATTGAGGTTCACGTGGAACTTCCTAAGGTGGACAATCTGGTGAGACACCGCCTTGATTTGGGGCCGCCGTTGCGTTCGCTGGCACAGATCGACGAGACAATCGAGAACGCGGACGGCCATCGACGTCCCTATTTTTATCTCTTCGACGGACGGGCAATTGTAGCGTATCTAGACCCTGATAGTGAAACGCATCGGTGGCGCATGTTGGAAGAGGACGAATACCGCCCACATCAGTCTATCGTGGCTCAGTTGCGTGACGTACAGCGGTATCCAGAGATAACTCGTTTGGCGGACCTTTACTCCAATTGGCGAGTCTATTCCGAATGGAGCTTTGGGCGTAAGTCGTATTTGCGCGAGTCAACTCCCACAGATCGCGCCGACACACATCTGTCTGAGGCAATGGACAACCTCGCTCTGGTTTTGAACGGCCTACAAGGCACCTCGGCTCACGAGAAGATTCAGTCACTGCTGCGCGACCTCAAGGATTCATACCGCGACTACTTCACGCGGATCGTATTCGGTAGGGTTGGTCTTGAACTGAAGGAAGCGCCTTTTGATCGTCTTCTGCCCGCCAAGCGGCTGTCTGATGGAACCCTGCGCTTCCTGGCCTTGGCGGCTATCCTGCTGCACCCGAAACCACCGCCCCTAATCTGTCTGGAAGAACCGGAGTTGGGCATGCATCCTGATATGATTCGCCTTGTCGCGAACATGATCATCGAGGCGTCTCAGCGGACTCAGTTGATCGTTACGACGCACTCGGAGCATCTGCTCACCGCGCTTGAGGACGACTTCGACGCTCTCTTCTCCTTCGATACTGGCCTCAACGGCTCCTTTGTCAGGCGACTTGGACGCGATGGCTTCCAAGAATGGAAGAGCGAACACCGGCTCGGTGAACTCTGGACCTCTGGTGAAATCGGAGGCAACCGGTGGTAAAGCGAAGCGTCCGCATCTATATTGAAGGCGGATCTACGGGACGCACTGCGGACCAGGACTTCAGGCGGGGCTGGAAGAAATTCCTGATGGAACTACACGAGTTCGCCCGGAGGCATGGCTTCGATACGCTGGAGGTGGTCAGGGGCAAGGGGAGGCAGAATACATTCGAACGGTTCAAAAACCACCGTCGTGAGTATCCTGACGACCTATGTGTGCTCCTTGTCGATTCGGAGATAGAAGTGCCGGAAGGCCAGGGACCGTGGGATACGGTGTGCCGTCGCGATGGGGATCAATGGGTAAAGCCGGATTGGGCGACGGAACAGCACATCTACCTCATGGTTCAGTTCGTGGAAGCCTGGATACTGACCGATCAGGATGCACTCAAACGCTACTTTGGAGAGGGGTTTAACTCTAAATTCCTGCCGACTACGAACCTTAATGGACGTTCCAAAGACGATATCAATAAGGCGCTTGAACGCGCTACCGAAAGGTCGCGGAAAGGGTCTTATCGGCACGGACAGGCGCACGAGGTCATGGAATATGTACGCTCGGAAAAGGTAAAGACGTTACCTGATGGCAGGCGCCTGTTCGAAGAACTACCCGCGCTGATCGAACAGAATGGGACGTGAGCAAGGCAGTGGCATAATCTCCTCAAAATGTCCGATCACGCCAAACCATGTCATTTGAGGAACTAAGGTGAAGCACACTCATTTCAATGCAGCGAGATCTCTTTGTCTCCTCTTGTTCAGCCTATCCGTACCGTTCCTGACGTTCGTAAGGAAACAAGGATGAAGCAAATACAACTTTCTATTTTGGTTTGGTTGGCGCTTGTGTCTGCGACGATGGCGGTGTCTGCAGAGAGTCTGGTCGCCAACGGATCGTTTGAGCACGGGCGACAGACGGATCTGCTAGCGGGATTGGATGTCGGGACGAGGGAGTTCTATGGGGGCACGAGCCAGTCGCCTCTGGAAGGCTGGGCCTTTGGTGGTAAGTGGGAGAAGGGTGACTATACCATCGCGGTGTCCGGAGAGGCGCATGGCGGCCTGCATTCGTGCCGGATCGATTGCCGCACCCGAGGGCGTGGGGGGATCGCGTCTTCTCCTGTGAAACTGATGGCGGGCGATGGGATTCGCGTGTCGTTTTGGATGAAGGCGCAGGCTGCCAATGGGGGCCGTATCTTTCTCAATTTCGAAGGCTCTCCCGGCGACGGCTGGGCGAGCAAGGAACTCAAGACCGGAACCTTCGGCTGGACGCAGTTCTTACAGCAAGTCGTTGTGCCGACTCCTAAAGCGGGCAGTGCGCAGACGGTCGTGGTATTTCTCTACACGACGTGCGAAGGTTCGGTATGGATCGACGACTTCCGCCTCGATACGGTCGATGCAAACGCTCCGGTCGAATCGCCCGCATCTGCGAAACGTCCTCTCCTCCTGCCAGAGCCGCAACTCTCCAACGGGTACCGAATAAACGTGGTGTCACCGCTGGCAAAGGTATTTCAGAGCGACGGCTTTGCGCCGTTCGTAAAGGCGGACAAAATCGCGATCTCCGCCGCCCGCAACGAGTACGAATCGGCGCAACTGGTGGTCGAGGCGCCGTGGCGCGACGTGGCGATCAAAGAGGTGCGTTTTTCGGCGCTGCGGGGTCCCGGTGGCGCTTCTATCTCCGCTTCCGCTCTCAAATGGGAGCGTGTCGGCTATGTGGAGACGACGGTGGTGCCGCCGTACTACACGGAACGCGGCCTGGGCCGCTATCCGGACCCTCTGATGCCTGCCGGTGAGTTCACCGTGTCACAGCGCTCTCGGACGCCGATCTGGATCACGGTCAACACACCCAGAGAGTGCGCCGCCGGGGTCTACAAGGGAACGGTCACCGTGGTGCCAGACGGCCGCAGGCCGACCACGATCTCCCTGGAACTGAAGGTGTGGGACTTCGCCCTGTCCGACCAGACTCACTTGAAAACGATGACCTGGCTGGGAGAGGGAGGTCTCCGTGAGTTCTATGGCTACCCCTGGAACCCTGAGGGCGATCGAAAACAGGCCGTCACGGTGGCCGCCTATCAAGACATGCTTCTGGAACACCGGCTTGGCCCCGGCGGCGAAGTTGTGGCACAGGTGGAGAAGGGGAAGGACGGCTACGATTTCAATGGCATCGACGCGACATTAGAGCGGCTGATCGGGAAAGGGATGAATAGCTTTCTCATGGGCACCGCGCCCAACCTCAAGCGGGAGCAGAAGACGGAGTATTCGCCAGAGTTCGTCACCGCCTTTACGGAGCGAATCAGAGCCTACGCCGATCATCTGCGGGCAAAAGGTTGGGCCGATAAGGCTTATGTCTACGTTTACGATGAAGCCCCGGAGTCCGCCTGGCCGGAGGTCAAGAAGATCGATCGGGCGATCAAGGCCGCCGCCCCGGAGGTTCGTATCCTCCAATGCCTCAACGAACCGGAGGGCGTGAAGGCGCTCACGGGATTTGCCGACGTGTTCGACGTCTATGTGCCGCACTATACCAAAGCGGGCGTGGCGGACGCTCAGAAGCGGGGCGCGGAAGTCTGGCTGGCCACCTGCTGCTACCCGATGGAGAACCCCAACTTCTTTCTGGAGTATCCGCTTCTGGATGTACGCGCGACATTCTGGGTCTGCTGGAAGCATCAGGTCAACGGGTTCGAGTACTGGTCTGCCACCTCATGGGGGCGGAACGGGCAGCAAAAAGGCGCGAAATGGCCGCAGACGCCCTGGATCTCCAACGCGTTCGGCAAGTACAACGGCGACGGTTATCTCCTGTACCCCGGCGACAACGGACGTCCCTACTCCTCTATTCGATTGGAAGCGTTCCGCGACGGCCTGGAGGACTATGAGTATCTCTGGACGCTGCGAGATCTGGTGCACAGAGCGGAAGCCGCGAAAAAAATAGGGCCGTCCGTCGATATCGCCCGCCGCCTCCTTACGGTTGACGGTCTGGTCAAAGAGTCCGGAACCTACGAGACCGATCCCATCAGGTACGGCGCGTACCGAACGCGGTTGGCGGAAGCGATCGTTGGTCTGAAGGCTTTCGTGAAGTGATTTTACTTGTGAATGCGGTGAGGGGGATCTTTTGCCGCAGGGTTACTTGAGACCGAAACTACGCTCTTTGAGGAAGGCGTATAGAATATCTCTGCCGGTGAGGGATTGGACGGTGGCAACACGTTTGGCGGAGTGACGTGACCAGCCGCCGGTGACATTCATGTGTTGGGCGAGATAGAAATCGGTGGCCGTGGCATTATAGCGGTCGATCCAATGGCTGCGTTCTTCGGTGTGGTAGATCTCGCGATGCAGGATCTCGGGCTGGGGAAGGCGCGGTTTGACGGTGGAGTTATCGTCTTCGATAGGAATGCCGATCGCCATTCCGAAGAGGGCGAAGACACGTGGGGGAAGTTGAAGCAGAGCAGTGAGCTCGCGGGGCTTGTTGCGGGCCGCACCGACGTAGCAGATTCCGCAGCCGAGCGATTCGGCAGCGAGGGCAGCGTTCTGCGCGGCAAGAGAGGCGTCGATCGTCGCCATCAGGAACATCTCGAAGTAGTCGAGTCCTTCTCCGGGCAGGTTCTCCTGCTCCGAGACGGTGGTCAGGCGATTCAGGTCGGCGCAGAAGAGGAGGAAGAGGGGAGCCTTCCGGATGAAATCCTGATCGCCGCACAATGTCGCCGCCTCCGCTTTATGCGCGGGGTCCTGAAGCGCGATGACGCTCCATGTCTGTAAGTTGGAGGAGGTTGCCGCGCTCTGCGCTGCCGCAACGATCTGTTCCAGAGTGCCTGCAGGCAACGGTGTGTCGCGAAAATGACGGACGGATTTGTGCCCGAGCATTGCGGTCAGAATCGGATTGGCATCTCCGGGAAGGGGCGGCGCATCGGCTCCGTACCGTTGTTCCAGAAGCGGTTTCAAGGCGGTCATCGTAGCGGCATTCCCTTCGTTACCCGCGCATTACATGAGTGTCTACGCTCTGTGCAGGATTATGTCTCGTCCTATCCATCGACGAGATGGACACCGGACGGCAACTGGGTCGAAGTGCGGATCGAGCCGTCCGGTTGTCGCTCGTGGGAGACTTCGATCAGGCCATGTGGGGTCGGGAAGGCGCCGCGCACGAAGTCCAAGCCAGGCATGAAGGGGCGGATGGTGACGGTATCGAAGCCGGGGGAGGCGGGGGCGACGCCGAGGATATGTTCCATCAACCACGCGGTCGGACCCGCCGCCCAGCCATGGCAGAGACTGTGGCGCAGACCTTGATAACAGTAGTCGCCGAAATCGGCATGGATGTCCCGTCTACCCGGTTCCGGCAGGGCGTCTATAGGCGTGGAGTTCTCCATCCAGTCGATCTCGAAGCCTTCCCAGAAAGAGGTCGCGCCCATGTCGAGCATCCCGCCCCAGTAGGTTCGGATCAGATCCAGACAGCCCGCATAGTCGCCCGCCAGGGCACGCGCTTGCAGGATATAGTAGCCGTAGAAGGTAGAGAGTCCCCGGTTCGGATCCTGCGCCAGGAATTCTGCGTTGGTCGTGTCCGCTGCCGCCATTCCCGCCAGAACTGCCAGCGCGTTCGCCTGTTTGCTCGAACTCGATGGGCGCAAACAGCGAGAGGCGCGTTCGGCGACCCTGCCGACACGTTCCGCCGACTCGGATTCGCCCAGAAGCGTGCAGAGTTCCTCTCCGGCCTGCAGCGCCAGCGCCACCAGCGCCTGAAGTCCGGCATCGATGGCCGTGGGATCGCGACTGGTGGGCCACTCCAGAAACCGAAACCCATCCAGCCGCTCCATGCCGTCCTCATCGACTTTGGAGAGCAGCATCTCCAGCAGGCCGAGCAGATACGCGCGCTGTTCGGCAAGATAGGGAAGGTCGCCGTGGTACCGGTACCAGTCGCGCTGGATCAGCAGCCACCAGAGTGAATAGGAGGAGATGCCGTTCATCCAGCCGGGCAGGGAGGTGCGATCTCGTTCGTAGTCCAGGGTCGCGGGCACGATCGGATGCGCCCCGAAGATCGAACTGATGACCATCGTCTCTGGATGCAGATCGCCGATCCAGACCAGACGGTCCCGCTTGATTCCGTCCCAGACATGATCCTGCATACAGAGGTGGACGGTGTACGCGCCGACCTCCCAGATCCGGTTCAGGCGCTCGTCGCTGCAGGTGAAGGCGCCCTGATACTCCAGCGGATGCATCAGGGAGACCGCTTCGACCCATCGCAGGTGCAGGGCGGTTTCGGTGTCCAGCAGATCGATGCGGACAAATCGGAACCCGGTGCTGCCGATCTCCGTGCGGCCCATCCAGGCAGCCAGCGTGTCGAAGTCGTGGATCGTGTGGTCGTTGTTCGGGACGCTCATCGCCTCACTCACGGACTCTCCAAACCGCACCCGAATTCGGGCAGGTCGGCCTGTGCTGGTCGTCGGCACATCCAGGCGCACGCCGCCGTTGAGTTCGCGCCCGAAGTCGATCAGGATGGCGGCCGGTTCGACGCCCTCTGTCGGTGACAGGACGCAGACCGAGCGATCGTCGCTCAGCAGGCTCTCGGGACGCTCGACCCCGATTTCAGAACTCCATACTACACGGGTAGGCGGCACAAACTCGCGCACCCGTGGGTCACGTCGGCCCAGACTCATCAGTTCTTTCCTTTCGACTGCCAGGCTCCGATGTCCGCGAGTGCGCCGGCTTCTAAACGATGGCCGCCGAAATCGCGATCTCCCCGGTTTGCGATCGGCAGCCCTTTATGAATATAGGGCGAGTGCGGTTGAAGTCTATAGCCCTGTAAGCCGGCCAATCCATCGCCGCCGGACCCAGGGGCCGCAAAAAGTGGATCGGTCACAAACCCGGCCGCATCTGTCGGGCGGCTGGTAAAATCTCCGTAGAAGACGTTGTTCTGAAACTCGGTCTTCCGCATTCCGCCGAAATCGAAGGTCACTCGCTCCACCGCGTAAAAGATGTTATTGGTGAAACGGGTGTTTTCCGACCAGTCTCCTCCCCAGTTCCCTGCCTGTACCAGATACGGATGGAGATCCTTCCCGATGTAGAGAACGTTATTATAGATCTGCGTGTCGCGGCACGGGCCGGTGATCTGAAAAGTGCGCTCGCCGTCGTTCTGGCTGATGTTATAGCGGATGATCGTGCCGACGTTGCCGATACTATAGGGGAGTTTGGAGCTGCCGTCGTTGCAGATCAGCATAAAGCCGCCGTCGTTATTGTGGCTGTAGTTGTACTGAAAGAGGGTATTGCGGCAGTTCCAGTCGGCGTCGTAGCCCTGACCGTCCTTCGTGCCCTTCATGCCGCTGACCTCGTTGCCCTGAATGGTCGTGTTATCGCAGCTCCATGGCCAGATGCCTGCGGCATAGTCGTCGCACCGCTGTCGGCCACCCCGGACCACATTTCCTTCGATGAGGGCGCCGTCGCAGCCGATCGGTACGATCCCATCGCCTCCGATGTCGTTCAGACGATTGTTGCGGATCACCACATGCAGGCTGGGGAACCAGTCGGCGCGCGACCAGTAGCCTCCCATGGTGATGCCGTTGCGGTCGGTATGCTGTAGCTCACACGCCTCGATCCGGAGATCGTCGAAACGGCTCTTCACTTGCTTGCCCCCGCACTCACAGAAGATGCCGTTTCCGCCCCCTTCCGATTTCACCAGGCTTCCATTGATATGATGGACGAACAGTCGCTTCAGAGTGAGGTGATGCCCCGTTCCGAAATCCTGGAGCGAGACCTGCACGCCGGCCAGATTGGGCTGCCGGACTCTGGCCGTATTGGAGATATTGAGATCGCTGACTTCCATATACTCGACGTTATGCAGGAAGAGGGTCGCGAGATATTTACCGGCAGCGTCGATCGAGGGCTTCGGGCCGTTGCCGTATCTCCCGATCCGTATTGGCAGTCCTTCTTTTCCACGCCCTCCGGGAGCGAGAAAGCCGTTCCAGAAGCTGCCGGCGTGCAGCAGGATGCGGTCACCGGCTCCGAATTCGCCGGAATTGATCCTGTCCAGGGTTTGCCAGGCATGGCTGGCAGAGAGACCATCGTTTCTGTCACTGCCATGCTGCAGATCGACATAGTAGGTGCGATTGCCGGGGGAGGTCCACGTCCGTGTCGGAGCGGGAAGCGCCGTCGAGGTGCGCGAGTCGCCTTTGAGCGAGCGGCTGCCGCCTGCCATCTCCATCGGATTGGACGTCAGGCTCACGCCCGCCGTCTTTTCGGGAGCGACGACGGCCTCCAGACTCGTCGTCGCGAAATCGGCATTCAGGACAACACGGGGAGCCTCCTGCGCGCGGATCGCACCCCCGAACAGACCGAAGCAGACCACAATCATACCGATCCATGCTCTTGAGCAGTGCCTCATCACACGTCTCCATTTCCTGACGTCAGCCCCAACATCGACTGTCATCCTGTTGCACCGCAATTCCATTCCGCCTGCGCTCTTTCCTGCTGCCAGAGAGGAGAACGAACTGGAAACGTCGAAGTTGCAGGAGATTTTCACCGTTTGAGAATGGAGAGTGGTGAGCTATGCCCCAGGGAAATTCTTCTTTACCGGAAACCTCCACCCAGACGGGAGCGGCGTTACCACGCCAGACGGGCGCGGATCCCGCTCAACCGACGATACACGCGTGGACGCTGTGGCTGATCGGAGCGGTGATGGTTCTCGCGGCGATGGGCGCATGGTTCGTCTATCGCCTTCAGACCAATCGCGCCTGGAGGGCCTTTGCCGCGAAGATCGAGGGAGAGTTTCGTCCTAAGAATCTGATGTCACCGGACGTGCTTACGGCGACGGTGCGCGGACGGGGCTATATGCTGGAGACGGCGACGAGCAGCGAGGACGATGCGCCTTACTACCACACCAAAGCCAGCATTCCGGTGAAGAACGCAGCCGGTTTCGTGATGGGATTGCGGCGGAAGAGTATGCTGGAGGAGGCGCAGACACGCGCCGAAACCTCCACGATCGACCTCGGGGATGCCGAATTCGCACGCCGGTTTTTTATCGTGAGCAACGATCCGGACGCGGTCAGCCAGGTGTTGACTCCGGAAGTGCGGAAGGAGCTAAATCGGTATCACGATATCGAGATCTACGCGCGTCTCGGCACCCTGGAGTGGAGGCGGGCCGGTGAAGTAAACGCATTGCCATGCATCGAGCGTTTGACCGATCTCCTCCTGGACATGGGCGAAACCATCGACACACTGCCTTCACGCGCTCGAACCCTCTCCGAAAGGCTCGCGGACGAAGCTCTGATTCAAAAGGGAGTTTAGGGCTGTCACGCCTGAAATGCCCGCATTTTGAAAAGAAACGGCCAGGGAGAAACGAAACGCGAAAAAAAAGTGTAAAATAGGTTGGCATGGTCTTTAGCAAGGGATCATGCCCGAACGATAGGGGTGTTGACCAGGGCGTTCGCCAACGCCGATAACACTTTAAGCGCAGCCAGGCTGCGCAAATCTAACGATGGAGGTGGCGGAGAATGATAACAGTAGTGATAACGGGTCGCGGCAAAAATCTTATCTTAGCCCTCTCCACCGCTTGGCACTCTCTTTAACCGGTTAACGGTCGAAGCGTTCCTTTCGGATTAAGCCTCTTCTTCAAGAGCGTGGGGTCCTGCCACAGCAATCGCTGTGTGTAGACCTTGACGCTCGCCAAGAGAGAGCCGACGGTGGAGAAACCGACGGTTCTTTTTTCGTTTCAGTCTGCTCTTGAAGAGAGGTTTCGTAATGCAGCCACTATTAGAACGGGGCGTCGAGAACACACTCGACGGCGCCCAGATGCTGGACACAATCAAATCACGCATTGAGAAGATGGCGGCCTATTTCGGACGCCAGTGTGGAGTGGATGCCGACGACCTGCGTCAGGAAGCCTGGGTTGCCGTCCTGGAGACCTTGCCGAATCTGGACCCGACCGTCGGTTCGCCCGAGCAGCATCTCCTGAAACGAGCGCGGTGGCGGATACTCGATTCCATTCGCTGGCAGCGCCGCAGACAGCATCTCGCGCTCACCGACCTGGAACTGAACTCGGCTTCGTATCTCGACCCGCGCAGCGATGTCGATCTGGCCGAACTTCAGTCGCGACTGACACCGATCCAGAAGCGCATTCTGCGTGGTCTCCTGGAAGGCTATACCTGGCGGGAAGTCGGGGACATCGTCGGATGTACTTCGGCCAATGTCGCGTATCATGTGCGTCGTATCCGTCAGGTCTATCTGGAACTCGATGGCGGAGAATAGTGTTCCCAGCCCGATCGTGTCGCCCGACTTAATGCGAATTAAGTCGGGCGACGTTGTTTTTCGTCCGGTTGTGCAGGAGATGTGAGGTCGCAACGCGAATATGGGATCGGCAACAGCGGTGTCTCTTACTTCGTTTACGCCTCGCTACAACACTAATCGACAAATAACTACCGAAATATCCGTCGGGAAGGAATGCTTTTGTTTCCGTATGCACCGCATCCCAGTTTATGGTTCGCTCGTTTGCGCACCGGTACCTCCCCAAAATCACTGATTTCCCATGCAGGCGTTGTGGCCGGGATACTCCTCGCTGTTGGACCGACATCCGCGCAGGAGGTGAAACCCGCACCTCCCCTCGATCCTCCTGTGACGAACTCTTCCACCACGCCTCTTCTGGTCGCCGCCGGTTCCAAGCCGGAGCGTGCGAAAACCGAGGAGAAGCCGGAGGCGGATTCGGATGGTAAAATGCCGCCAAGCAAAACGGCAGTCCATGTCGCTTGGCTGCTGCAGACCTGGTACGGAAACGCCTTTGGCGATACTTTCGGCGGCGCTCTGCCGGGCAGGGCCACGCCTCAAGGCCGCAACTACGGCATGAAAGGCAACGACGATTTCCGGTTTCGACGTGCGCGGGTCGCGCTCACCGGCAATCCTGCGGACAACCTCGACTACCGTTTCATGTTCGATCTGGCCGCACCGAACTTTTCGCAGGACGCCTGGGTCGGCTACCAACTGGGCCGTCACGCGCGTATCGAGGTCGGACGGCAGAAGACCGGCATGAGTGAAGAGGGCAGCCGCCCGGATGATCAACTCCTCACCATCTCCCGTTCGGTGATGAACGAAGACCTGCCGGTCAAGGGCGGCAGGGTAGGCGATGCGCGCTCCACCGGAGCGGCGCTGCGCTTTAATTTTACCGGCGTGCGCGGTTTTGTCGGCGCCTGGAACGATCTCGGCGACACCAATGGTCTAACGTTCGCCGGCAACGGCAAATTCATCGATGGCGCAGTCTATGTCGATGTTGTCCAGCATCTCACACTGGGGATCTGGGGCGGCAGAATCGCAGGCGGGAATGGGGACCAGGAGGATCGTGAGCGCGCGGGCGCGACGCTGCTCTATCGGAATGGACGGCTCTTCTTCGAGGGAGAGGTCGCCTATACGCGCGACTACGCGGCCGGAGCGCCTGCACCGGGGAAGAATGGGAGCATCGGGCGTGGAGGATATCTCCTCGCCGGCTACCGTTTCTCGCCGCAGTGGCAGGTCGTCGGACGCTACGACAACTGGGATCCCGCCAAACAGACGGTGTTTACCGGCATCGCCACCACCGAGAGCGGAGTCGCGATTCCAAAGTCGAATCATAAACTGCACGAATACACCCTCGGCGTCAACTACACCGTTCCGCACCACGATGCCCGCCTTCAGTTGAACTACGTGCGCGAAGATTCGGAAAACAACGGCGGCGTCTTTTTCGGGACGCCACGCACGATCGTTCTGGTCGGCGTGCAGCTGGGATACGACTCTCCGCGTGTCTCCAATGCGGAGCCTGAGAAGTACGATCTGCACGAGTCCGTGCATCCCAAATCCTATGCGATGCAGAATACGATCCGCGCGGGTATGTTGGCATCTCCGCGGTTGGGTCTAGCGCTCGGCGCCGATTTTGGCCTGCCGAAGGCACACTTGCTGCCGTCGGCGGAGACGCGTATCAGCGCCGATCTGCTGGCGCCCTTCGATGTCCCGAGTTTTCTGGGCCTTCCTACGACGCAATCGACGGTGACATTAGACCAGGTCTTCGCGGCGCATCCACACTCCCTCGGTCTCTACGGAGGCTTCGGACTCGGCGGCTATTTCGGCGCGAAATTCCGACCGGGTGGGAAACTGTTTCTGGGCTACAACCTGACGAACACGCTCGGACTCGAACTCACCTCGCACTTTACCGGGCTGCCCGATCCACGCTACACGCTCCAGGTGCGCTTCCCGCTCTAAGTTGGTGGTGCAGGCAAGTATGGCTGAAATCAACTATCGTATGGGCGCTGCGTCGGCGCTGTGGAAGCCTACTCTGCTTCCGGTCTATGCCCTGTTCGGGGAGGAAGACCGGATGAAGGAGGAGGCCGTCGCCGCGATCATCAAGCATGTCGTGGACCCGGACTTCGCCGACTTCGATCTGGAAAAGCTCAGCGCGAGCGATGCGACGGCCGACACTATTCTGGCGGCGGTCGGACAGGTGCCCTTCGGATCGGAACGTCGTCTGGTCGTGGTGCAGGGGATGGAGCAGTGGCGTGATCGGGGCAAGCAGTCGGAAGCGGAACGACTGGCCGAAGGGATCGCCCGCCTGAGCGATTCCGCGTGTCTGGTTCTGGTGGCGGCGGCGGAAGAGGAAGAGGAGAAGCGGAAGACCGCGGTCACCGTCAAACTCGACAATGCCGTAAAGAAGATCGGAGCGCTTGTTGCGTGCCGTGCGATCAAAGGCGAGAACCTTATCACCTGGGTGACGGAGCGCGTCCAGCAGGAGGGCAAGCGCATCGTTCCCGCAGCGGCAGAGCAACTGATCGGGGCGATAGGGACCGAGATGCGCCCCTTAGAACAGGAGATCCTCAAACTTGTCTCCTATGTCGGGGAGCGCCCGACGATCACGGCGCAGGATGTCGGCCTCATCGTCGCCTCAAGTCCCGAAGATGTCATGTTTACGACGATCGACGCCATCACCCGTCGTCAGACCGATCGCGCCCTGCTACTCCTCAACGAACTCCATCACTACGATCCCAAACCTCAAGCCGTCGCGCCCAAGCTCTTAGCGCTGCTCTCCCGGCAGTACCGCATGCTCTGGCAGGCGAAGTTTCTCGCGGAGAAGCGTGTCAACCCCAGAGAGGTGCGCGCGCTTCCTCCCGATCTTGCCGCAGAACTGCCCTCGGAAGGCAATATCGCCGCCATCGCCTTCAAAGCCGCCGATCTCTTCGCGCTCTCCCGCAACTACACCTGGGACGAACTCACTCACGCGCTGGATCAGTTGCTCATCTGCGACCTCGCCAACAAAGGCGGCGCGACGGACGAATCGGGGCCGTTCGGCAGCGATCTCACCGCAAACCTACAGATGCTCGTAATGGAGTTGACCGGAACGTTCCGGAAGCGGGGCTGATCGCGATTTCTACGGTCGGGCCAAACGATGATGAGCCTGCTGAAATCGGTTCAGCAGGCTACAAAATCTGTAAGAGCTTGTCAGCGGCCTGGGTCAGGCAGCGGCAGCGGCTTTGTTCGCACGTTTCATCAGGCGGGACTTGCGGCGCGCAGCCTGATTCTTGTGGATGATGCCACGCTCGGCGGTCTTGTCGATCGTCGAACACGCGGCGCGAATGGCCTCCGCGGTGGTCGCGACTTCGGAATGCGCATCGATGGCAACTTTAGCCTTCTTGATGAAGGTCTTCATCGCGGACTTTGCGGAAATGTTGCGCAGATGGTTCTTGCGGGACTTAATGACGTCTTTTTTAACGGATTTGATATTGGGCACAGGTTTCACCTCCTCTAAGCAGTGAAGTATACCCCAAAGGAGACCCCACTGGCAAGGGAGCGTACCAACTAATTTTGGCTTCCAGGCCGTCATTTGACGGGGGAAAGCGCCGGCTCTACTTGACGTCGGGCATTTTATGGCCTATAATGGCATTATGGCGAACCGTATTTCCCGATCAAATGCCAGTACGGCCGGCAATCGTGTCCGTGTCCGGCGCAACGTCCAGGTGAGCAGCACCAAAAAGCGGATCAAGAATCTGCTCGCGCTTGCCGTCCTCGGACTATTGACGCTTATCGCCGCCGGCCTGGTAGGTTTTCTGGTCGTGTTCTGGCGGTTCTCAGCGGAACTGCCCGGAATAGAAGCGGTCACGGCCGATATCCAGGTTCCCGTCCCGACCACGATGTGGTCCGAAGACGGGGTTCTCCTCGCGAAACTCGACGTCATCAATCAGCAGCCGGTCTCCCTCGACCAGGTCCCCAAGAACCTGATCAATGCCACCGTCGCGATCGAAGATCACCGGTTCTGGGACCATCCCGGCATCGACGTTCAGGGCATCGGACGCGCGATCGTCGCGAATGTACGCGGCAGCGGCCTCCACCAGGGCGCCAGCACCCTCACCCAGCAGTTTGTACGCCAGCCCGAAGTCTCCCACTCCCTCAATCCCACCGGCCCCGCCGATAACCGATTCGGCCTCTCGGGCGATAAAAAATACTCTCGCAAGATCCGCGAAGCGCTGATTGCGCTGCGCGTGGAACAGATCTACTCCAAAAAAGAGATCCTGCAACTCTATCTCAACAATGTCTACTACGGCGCCGGCGCGTATGGTATCCAGGCGGCCTCCGAAACCTACTTCGGCAAGTCCGCCTACAAACTCTCGCTCGCCGATGCCGCGCTGCTGGCCGGGCTGCCGCAACGGCCCAGCCGTTATACTCCCTTCGATCACCTCAAAGCGGCGCTGAAACGCCGGGATGAGGTGCTGAACTCGATGCAGACCTACGGCTACATCACGGCTGCCGAATGCGAAGAGGCCAAAGCGGAACAGCCGCAACTGATGCCCCAGCCGGACCATAAGATTCAGATTTTCAAAGCGCCGTACTTTACCACGTATGTACTGGATCAGGTGCGCAAGAAATACGGCCCGGACTACCTCTACAGCGGCCTTAAAATCGAAACGACGCTGAATTTCAAGATGCAGAAGATGGCGGAGCAGGCGCTCGAACAGGGTATTCGCAACGCAGACACCGGGGCGAACCAGGGTTCCATCGTATCGCTGGATAACAGGACCGGCTATATTCGCGCGCTGGTCGGCGGTCGAAACTACAAGGCCAATCGGTTTAATGCCGTGACTCAGGGACGGAGGCAGCCAGGATCGGCCTTTAAAGCCTTCGTCTATGCGGCCGCCTTCGATACCGATACCTTTCGCCTATCGGACGCCCTCCCGGATACCTATTTCGCCTATCCCGGCGACCCGAAACATCGAGGCGTCGACGGAGAGACGAACAGGACGCTCGACTTCGCCACCGCCATCGCGCTGTCCTCCAACTCCGTCGCCCTCCAGGTCGCCAATAAGGTCGGCATTCGCACCGTGATCGAGTATGCCCACAAGATGGGAATCACGACGCGCCTCGATCCGTATCTGCCGACCGCCATCGGAGCGAGTTCGGTTCGACCGCTCGATATCTGCTCCGCCTACTCGATCTTCCCGATGAACGGCAGTCGCGCGCATCCGATGTCCGTCGTGCGGATCACGGATGGTAACGGCAATACCATCGAAGAGAACACCCCGGATATTGAGGGCGAGATTCTGAAACAGAGCACAGTGGATCAGATGAATTCTGCGTTTGAAGCGGTCGTTACGCGCGGCACCGGCATTCCGGCGCGCGGCAACGAATCGAATGGAATCGTCGAGAATGCACGCGGCAAAACCGGTACCACGAATGATGCTCGCGATGTCTGGTTCGTCGGCTATACTCCGGAACTGACGACCGCGATCTGGGTTGCGAATGCGAAGATCGTCACCTCCAAAGACAAAAAGACGAAACGGTATGTCTACAGCGAGATGCCGGGCGCCTTCGGAGGGACTGTCTGCGCGCCTATCTGGCACGATTTTATGATCAAGGCCGTTCCCGAAGAGCGAAAGTTTCGTCTGCGCGTGAGCAATGAGAACCTGATGCCTCCGGATGGGGAGGACAAGCCTGTCGAAGCAAAGCCGAAGCCGAAACTGAAGAAGAAACCAACCAGCGTGAAGGTGGTTCCGGCAGGTCCGCCTGCGGACAGCGCCGCTCCCGATTCCGGGGGAGCGACGACTTCGGATCCGGACAGCGGTGGAGAGACGGCGGATCCGACGTCCAAGGTCGATCCCGTGCCGTCGGATGGAGGCACCGAACCTTCCCGAGGCGCGACCTCGGATCCAGGTCCGACAGCCCCGGCGGCGCGCAATACGAATACGACCACGCCGCCACAGGTACGGCGCGCCACACCACCGACCACGCCGCGGGCGACGCCGCCCATAATACCCCGCGCGACACCGCCTCCGGAACTGGTCAGCGTGCGGATCTGCATCGATAGTGGTCAGAGGGCAGGGAAGTGGTGTACCGCGACGAAGATGATTCGGGCTACCGCGGCGGAAGCGGCGAAACTGCATCGGTGTCCGCAGCACAAACCGCCGCCAGGCGAGGGCGATTAGGCGATATTATGGACGCGTGGGCTCAAATGATGTCGATCCAGACACATGCAGCCGAAACCGGGAATTGACCCGAACACATGAGATGTTAGGATGATGGTATGGCAATCGTGGAGGTGTTGGTCCCTCAGATGGGTGAAGGACTGACAGAGGTGCGAATCCTCGAATTTCAGAAGCAGCCGGGAGACAGCATCCGCCGCGACGAACTGCTCTATAGCATGGAGACAGACAAAGCAACGCTCGATGTGGAGGCTCCGTTCGATGGCATTCTGGTCGAATGGCTGACCGAAGCGGGGGCTATTCTGGACGTCGGCGCACCGATTGCGCGCATCGATACGGAGACGGCAGACGCGGCGGCGCACGCAGAGGGGAGTCCTGCGGGAGAGGTTCGTGGCGGAAGCGCCGGGAACGGCGCACAGGCAGGACCGGGAAAACGGGCGGTCGTCGTGCCGCCCAGAAGTCGCGCCTACTGCAGGGAGCAGGGGATCTCCGAAAAGGAGATGCTGCGCATTCCTGCGCCGACCGGCAAATTGATGCCCGCCGATGTGGACGCCTATCTCCTCGCCAAAGCGACTCCTCCTGTCGTCACCTACACGGAATACTCCCTCTCCGCACAACAGCGCACGTTCGCCTACCGTCTGCGCCGGAGCGCCCAGGTCGTCGTTGCCGGAACGATTCGCCGTCCGGTGGCGTGGAGCGGTGTCCGTGACTATGTGGAAGCGGAGCGCACCCGTGGCGTCGAACCGCGCCCCACCGAATTCCAGACCTTCGCCTACTGCGTCGCACAGACGGTTCGCGATTTTCCCAAGTTCCGCAGTACCCTGATCGGGGAAGAGGTGGTGCGGGAGTCGATACATATCAATCTCGGTATCGCTGTCGCGCGCCCGAACCAGGAGCTTACGACCGCCGTCATCCCACAGGCCGATACCCTGGACTTCGCGACCTTTCTGCAAAAGGCGAAGGCGCATATCTATGCGGCACGGGACGGCGAGGATCAGATCGAAGCCGACACGCAGTTGCTGCTGACCTATCTCGGCTCCACGGGAATCGAAGACGCGATCCCGGTCCTGGTCTCTCCGGCCATCGGTATCCTGTTTCTCGGCGCTCCCTTCGTGCAGGAAGGGATCCTAAAGGCCAATCTGGTACTCACGTTCGACCACCGCCTGATCTACGGGATCGAGGCGGCGAACTTCCTGAACAGCCTCGCCGACTACGTCGCCCAGTGGAGCGGACCGCCCTCCTGACCTTAAGCAACGCAGACCAAACGCCACCGGCACAGGTTTTGCTGCCGGTGGCGCTTTAACGTCAGGAACCCAGAAAACGAAAATACAGGTGCAGAGCAGAAATACAGAAAGCAAGGAATACAGAAAAAAATGCAAAGAAAGAAGACTTTCCTGCGAAATCTCCTCTCTTTTATCTATGCTTTTCCTCTGTGTAACCTCTGTGCTCTCTGTGTCCGCTAGCGTAGCGGGTGGTGCAAAATGCGTTGGGGTTCTAGGCTCGGGGGTCTTAATGGGGGCTAAACAGGAGGATAGCCCGGAGACGCTTGCGCGTGCCGGGCTACTGCAGGCGGGTCAGGACGGTCACCCGTTCATAACCCGATGGCTAAAACAGGCTAGACCGCCTGCCCACCTCGTTGACTATCATTCATGAAAGCCACCACCTCCTTTCAAGTCAAGGATATTATCGCAGGTAGAAATGCAGTTGTCAAGTCTTATTTTTACGGGAGTTGCGGAAGGTGAAATATCGGTTCGAAGGAGACGAATATGGAGATACGGGAGATAACCGAGGACGAGATCCAGGATGCATTTTTACTGAGTGCGCAGGCGTTCAGTCAGGGTGGGCGCGATGACGATTTCGCGACGAACCGAAGGAACGATCCCAATCGCCTGCCCTCCACGACCTACGGGCTTTGGGATCAACACGGTCTGCAGGCGAAGGTGGCGGTGATTCACTATCGGCAGCATTTTGGGCCGGACTGTGTCTTTCCGATGGGGGGAATCGGAGGTGTGGTCTGTCTGCCTGCCAGTCGGGGACGAGGCTATGCAGGAATCATGCTACGGCACGCGCTGGATAAGATGCGGGAGAGCGGGGAGTTCGTCTCCGATCTGTTTCCGTTCAGTTGGGAGTTTTACCGGCGCCTTGGATGGGAGTGGGTCGGGGTGCGCAACGACTATGTCGTGCTCACACGCACGCTGCTGGCAGATAAGGGGACCGAAGAGGTGCGCGCCGCCACGGTTGCAGATCGTCCTGCCATCCAGTCGTGTTATACCACCTGGGCGGGGCGGTATCGCGGCCTGATCGAGCGGGACGTGAAGCTCTGGAATCGGGTTCTGGACGATAGTGCCAAAGAGTATGCCTATACCTTCGTTTACGAGCCAGAGGGGAAAGTGGAGGGTTACCTGACTTTCAAGGGGTGGAAGGACAAGGAGACGCGGCTGCGGGAGTTCGTCGTGCTGACTCCGAGGGCGCAGCGGGCGCTGCTCGGGCTGTTGCGGCGGCACGAGATGCAGGTGGACGCCTTCGCCTGGAGCGCGCCGAGTGACGATTCGCTCTGGCATGAGCGCTACCACTGGGATGTGCAGACCAGAACGCAGCCAGTCACGTCCGCGCGGGTCGTCGATGTCGCGGCGGCGCTGTCGGCCTGGAAGCCGAATGCCGGTGCTTCCGGCCAGGTGACGATACGGGTGAAGGACGATGTCGCTGCGTGGAACACCGGGACATGGCAGACAGATTTCAGCGAAGGGCACAGCGTCGTCAGGGCGGTCACGTCGGAGCCGGATGTGTCGCTGGACATTCAGGCGTTCACGCAGGCGTACCACGGCACACCAGGCCTCGCGAGCCTGCGCAAGGCCGGAAGATTGGACGTTCATTCGGAGGCGGGCTATGAGGCGCTCTGTCGGCTGCTGGACGGGCCGCCGATGTGGATGAACGATTCCTTTTAACGCGTTCATGAGGAGGATGATGGGACTGTTTTTTCGGCGTGTGACCAAGTCGGCGGTGATGAAGGCGACCGCGCTTATGGGCGACAGTCCGCTCTTTCTCGTCAACTACCTGATGCGTCTGCTGCGGGTGGTGGTGCTGCTGACGCTCTGGAGGTCGCTGCTGCCGACACATGGCACGACCTCCGGTCTGACATTGGGGCAGGTGCTGACCTATACGGTGATGGGCGAGGCGGCGGCGGAACTGCTGGCCTGCCGCACCTGGCTGGAGGACTCGTTCTGGAGCGGCGCCATCGCGATGCGCTATCTGCGGCCGATGGGGATCTTTATGCAGTTCAGCGCCGAGATGATGGGGCCGGTCGTTCTCGGTCTCGTCTGCTTCTCGGCGCCGCTGCTGGCGCTCTCTCCGTTGCTCGGGGTCGATCCGTTGCCGGCAAATCTCGGGGCTGGGGCGCTCTTTCTCTTGAGTCTGGCGCTGGCGGTCACGATCTGTCTGGCGATCGAGTATCTCTTTTCGGGATTCGCAGTGGCCATTCAGATGCACCCGTATGCCATCAACAGTATGCGCGCCGCGGTCTGGGCAGTGCTCTCAGGCGCCTTTTTGCCGTTGGATCTGCTGCCGTGGGGGCTGGGGCGTGTCTTCGAATGGCTGCCGTTCGCGGCGACGGCTTCGACCCCCCTCAAGATCTACATCGGCCGTGGAGCGCCGCTGCCGATGATGGCGCTCCAGGTCGGATGGGCGGCGCTGTTATGGCCGCTCGCGATCTGGATATGGAATGCGAACCGGGAGAGGATGGTGGCCTTTGGAGGCTGAGAAAACGACTCCCGTGCTGGTGCGCCTATTCCGCCTCTGGGGAGCCTACGCCCGGATGGATCTCCTTCTGCTGGCGCGCGACCTCAGGTCTTTTCTGGTCTGGTCCCTGTCGGATGCGATCACGAATGTGGCGTCGGTAACCGGGATGCTGTTTCTGGCGGCGAGATTTCAAGGCATCGGCGTCTGGACACAGCCGCAGATCGTCTTTATGCTCGGGTACGCGGCGCTGGTCGAAGGGCTGGGATCGCTGTTCTTTAACTACAATGTGCTGCACATCAGCCGTCGTATCGGGCGCGGTCAGTTGGATCACGTACTGATTCAGCCGCAGCCGCTCTGGATGACGCTGCTGACCGAAGGGTTCAGTCCGGCGTTCTCCCTGCCGATGGTGGTGCCGGGGATGGGAATGCTGCTCTGGGCGTATCCGCGCCTGTCGGAGGGGATCTCGTTTCCGGCATTCGCGCTGAATCTGTTCGCATCGACCACGGTGCTGCTGGGATTTCAGTTCTTGTGGGGCAGTCTGGCGTTCTCCGCGCCGCGCGCCGCCGAAGAGATCAACAGTTCGACGCTCGACCTGATGAACCAACTGAAACAGTATCCGCTCAACGGCGCGGGGGGACTGCTTCGTTTTGGACTGTTGACCCTGCTTCCGGTTGGGTTTCTAGCCTGGGTGCCGTGTCAGGCCCTGTTGGGAATGGATCGCTCGGGCTGGGGAATCTTTAAAACCCCGCTGGCGGCGCTGCTGTTTGGCCTGCTGGCTGCGGCAGCTTTTGGAAAGGGAATGCGTTACTATGCCAGGACCGGCTCCCAGCGCTATAGCGACCTCGGACACCGTAGTTGAGCTGTCCGGTGTCTGCAAATCGTTTCGGCAGCGTCAGCGCTCCGAGCGGATGGCGGACGTGGTCAAGAATCTGTTCCGTCCGGAGATCCGGGAAGTCCACGCCTTGCGCGACATCTCCATGCGGATCGAGCGGGGAGAGATCGTCGCCTATGCCGGGCCGAATGGGGCCGGGAAGAGCACGACCATCAAGCTCTGCTCGGGGATGTTGACGCCGGACCAGGGCACCGTCCAGGTGTTGGGATTCGATCCGATGCGGGAGCGTGTGCGGTTCGTCGGGCGGATCGGAGTCGTATTCGGACAGCGCACGGAACTCTGGAACGATCATCCGGTCGCGGCCAGTTTTGAGTGGAAGCGTGTCGTCTGGGACATTCCGCAGGAGCGCTATGAGCGGATGCTGGGCTTCGTGAAGGAGGTTCTGGGGTTGGGGGAGTTCTTCCAGAGCCTGGTACGGGAGCTGAGCCTGGGGCAGCGGATGCGCTCGGATCTCGGCCTGGCACTGCTGCACGAACCCGAAATCCTCTTCCTGGACGAACCGACCCTCGGCCTCGATGTGCTGGCGAAGCGCAACATCTTGCAGTTTATCAAGGAGATCAACCAGGAGCGCCGTATGACCGTGATGGTGACGAGCCACGATATGGCGGAACTGGAGCAACTGGCAGGCCGTATCGTCCTGGTAGATAAGGGCCGTATCGCCTACGATGGCGACTTTGTGCGTCTGCGCCGCGAGTTCGCCGACCGCCGCAGCCTGACCCTCGAGACGGAGACCGAGACCGCCCCGACCCTGACCGGCGCGGAGCATCTGAAGAGCGAGGCCAATCGCCACGAATACTCCTTCGACGCCACCCAGATCGGCATCGCATCCCTGCTGCAACAGGCGGCGGCCCAAACTCGCCTGATCGACGTCGAAACCCATCGCGCCCAAATCGACAACGTCATCGCCGACATCTACGAGCGCTGGCAGAAGACCCCCACATGATCGAATCAAGCAGAAGAGAGGTTTTGACGATGGGAGATGTGGAGATACGTCCGTTAGATCCGATATGAGCGCGACGGGCGGTTCGAAGGCTATCTGATCGTCTACGGCTGGAAGCCGGACGAGACCTCGATCCGGGAGTTTCTCACCTCAACGCCCCGCGCTCGCCGCGCACTGCTCGGTCTGTTGCGTCGGCATGAGATGCAGGTCAAGAAATTTGTCTGGAAAGCCCCCGAGAACGAGCTGCTCTGGAGCCAGTGGATGGACTGGGATCTCGAAACCAAACTGATCCCGCTCCAGATGGCGCGCATTGTGGATTTTGCCCGCGCTCTCTCCCAGTTGCATCCGCCGACGGACAAACGTGGGACTGGGGACATCGCAATACGAGACGCAAACGCTCCATGGAATGAAGCCGTCTGGCGCATCACCGTGGAGGCTGGACGCGTTGAGGTGACGCCCACACCAGCGGAGGCACAGGTCGAGATGGATATCCGGCAAGCGACGCAGGCGTTCTTCGGCTCCCCAACCCTGGACGGTCTGCACCGCGCGGAACGTCTGACGGTGCACGACGAGAGGGGATATCATAGTTTGCAGAATCTGTTCGACGGCCCGCCGATGGGGATCAATGATGACTTTTAATTGTCAACCGCTAGCGGGAGGGAGAGCGCGATTTCGGCACCTTCGAGGCCGCTGCCGAACGGGCATTGAAGAATTAATGGCGCCTTCAAAGTGCAGTTGCTATCAGGGAGTTGCAGGGAACGCCAGTGTGTGAGCTGCATCGAAATTTGTCTGCTTGTATGTTCGGTTTAAAGGGGATAGAATAGCGGTTAACTCCTAAATGTAGGGCATGATGGCACGGCGAACGCTAGATACGCGGACAGCCGGGCTGGTCGTGTCTACTGTTTTTTCTGAGGCCGCCCCTTCTATGACGAACAGCAGCGATTTTGTCCATCTGCATTGCCGCTCCGAGTTCAGCTTGCTGGACGGCGCGAACCGACTCGACCATCTGGTGAACCATGCGAAAGAGATGGGGATGCCGGCTCTTGCGCTTACGGATCACGGGGTCATGTACGGCGTGGCGGACTTCGCGGCGAAGTGTAAGGGTGCGGGGATCAAGCCGATCCTGGGAGTCGAGGCGTATGTCGCGCCGCGGCACCACCGGTCTAAAGAGGCGCGGCTGGATCAGGCGTCGTACCACATGGTCCTGCTCGCCCGCAACCTCGACGGCTACAAGAACCTGCTCAAACTCACCACGATCGCCGCGGTCGATGGATTCTACTACAAGCCTCGTATTGACCGAGCGCTGCTGGAACAGTATCACGAAGGCATCATCGCCACCACGGCCTGCCTCGGCAGCGAGATTAACCAGCATCTGCTGCGCAACGACTACAACGCCGCGCGCGACGCCTGCGGTTTCTATCGGGATCTGTTCGGACCCGAGAACTACTACGTCGAGCTTCAGAACCACAATCTGCCCGAGCAGATCCAGTGTAACGAACAGCTTATCCGGATCGCGAACGAACTCCACCTGCCGATCATCTGCTCCAACGACGTCCACTATCTCCAGGACAAAGACGCCGACGCCCACGACATTCTGCTCTGTATCGGTACGGGCGCGCAAGTAACCGATACCGACCGCCTGAAGTACGCCACCCAGGAGTTCTACCTCAAATCCTCGCAGCAGATGAAGGAGCTGTTCGGGCATGTGAAGGGCGCGATCGAGAATACGCTGGGGATCGCAGAACGCTGCGATGTCAAGCTGGAGTATGGCCGCGTTCCGATGCCCGCGCCCGGTATTCCGGATGGACTCGACGCGCATACCTACCTCACGCAGTTGGCCGAAGAGGGACTGGTTCGCAAATACAACGGGAATCCGCCGCAGAAGGTCATCGACCGCCTCGAATACGAGCTTGGGATCATCAAGTTCACCGGGTTCTCACAGTATATCCTGATCGTGCGCGACTTTGCGAAGTTCGCCGAGCAGAAGGGGATTTTCTATGGCGTCCGCGGATCCGCTGCCGGCTGTCTCGCGTCCTATCTGGTCGATATTACCGACATCGATCCCGTCGAGTATGGACTGACATTCGAGCGGTTCCTGAACCCGGAACGCATCCAGATGCCGGACGTCGATATGGACTTCGAGGATACGCGGCGGCAGGAAGTCATCGAATACGTCACCCAGAAATATACCCCGCCGGAAGCCTACAACGATCCGACAGACCCCAAGAAGATCGACCCGACGCAGGCGCGTGTCGCGCAGATCATCACGTTCGGAACGCTGGCGGCCCGCGCGGTACTGAAAGATGCGGGCAAGGCCCTCGGAATGCCCAGCCCGGATGTGGCGCGGCTCTGCGCCATGGTCCCGACGATTCCGGTCCACATGACGATCGACAAGACGATGGAGGCCAATCCGGAGTTCAAGAACGCCTATGTGCGGGATCCGCAGGCACGCAAACTGATCGACACCGCGAAACGCCTGGAAGGCATCTCCCGGCACGCCAGCGTCCACGCCGCCGGCGTCATGATCTCCCACAATCCGTTGGCCGACTATACGCCGCTCAGCCGATCGGCGGAAGGCGGCCTCGTCACGCAGTACATCGCCAGCACGCTCGAAAAGATCGGGCTGCTGAAGATGGACTTCCTCGGTCTCATCAACCTCTCGATCCTGGGGCAGGCCGTCAAGAATGTGCAGATGACGACCGGCATTACGCTCGACGTGCGCAAACTTCCCCTGGAGGGCGACACGCCGGATGTGAAGAAGACCTACGACCTGCTTGGCGCAGGGGAGTGCGTCGGCGTCTTCCAACTGGAGTCGCCGCAGATGCGCCGCTATATCCAGGAGCTTCAGCCGACCAGCGTCCGCGACGTCGCGGCTATGGTCGCGCTCTATCGCCCCGGCCCGATGGCGCATATTCCCCGCTTTGTGCGCTGCAAACACGGGATGGAGAAGATCGACTATCCCCATCCCTGGCTGGAAGAGCTGTTGGGCGAGACCTATGGAGTCATCGTCTATCAGGATCAGGTCATGCTGATCGCGCAGATCATAGCAGGCTATACGCTGGGTGAAGCCGACCTGCTGCGGCGCGCGATGGGTAAGAAAAAGAAAGAGGAGATGGCGCAGCAGCGCGAGAAGTTCCTCGCGGGCGCGAAAAGCAAGGGCGTTTCGGAGAAGAAGGCCAACGAGATCTTCGACATGATGGAACCCTTCGCCGGATACGCCTTCAACAAGGCGCACGCCGTCTGCTACGCGATGGTCGCCTACCAGACCGCCTACCTGAAGGCGAACTATCCGGTCGAGTATATGGCGGCGCTGCTGGCCTGCTTCATTGAAAAGCCCGATAAACTGCTGACCGCGATGGACGAGTGCAAGCGCATGGGCATCCCGG
>Ga0207705_10000548_pt1 | contig 31704 bp, 24 predicted proteins | sample KBSC13metaG_FD_184314 | JGI IMG/M metagenome (GOLD analysis project Ga0207705, IMG submission 184314) | Corn rhizosphere microbial communities from Kellogg Biological Station, Michigan, USA - KBS C1-3 metaG (SPAdes) (version 2) | ecosystem: Host-associated > Plants > Roots > Rhizosphere > Soil ... | reverse complement strand
CGCCTCCCGGTGGACCCCGGGACAAGCCCCACAGCTGTCCGGGATTTTCACAGCGCGAGAGCGAGCTGTGGGATTGGGTGCAGTTTTGCTGGTTGGATGGGCGGGGGTTTGGCGCGGTTGGAGAGGTCGAGGGGACTGAAGAGGGCGACCTTGATGCGGGTGATCAGTGCCTTTGGTTGGTTGCGATGGGCAGTGGCGCAGGTTTGGCGCAGCATGCGCAGGAGCAGGAAGGCGATGAGGGCGGTGTAGATTTGGATTTTGACGGCGTTTTCGCTGCGCCCGATGAAGCGTTTGATCTTGAGGTTCTGCTTGATCCATTTGAACAGCAGCTCGATCTGCCAGCGCTCCTTGTAGAGGGCGGCGATAACGGTTGCGGGCCGGGAGAGATCGTTGGTGACGAGGCGCATCGGCGTCTTGCCGTCGCGTTCGACGAGGATTTCGCGCAAGGGTGTGTGGAACAACAGGTTCCTGGCGCCGCCACGCGGTACGGCGTGGCCGATCTTGACGTCATTGTCCTCCAGAATGCCCTCGCCGCGGACCGGGCGTGGATGCACGTTGCGCCGTTTGGTGTTGTTCTTCAGGCGGGTGACGAACACCGCGCCTGCCGCATCGATCGCATGCCACCAGCCAAAGTCGTGATAGCCCTTGTCGTAGACATAGACCGTGCCTTTCACGATTGGCCTTTTGCGCGCGACGGCGAGTTCGCTGACCCTGGGCGAGGCGATCTCGACCCAGTCGGGAACGTCCGAGCGCGGGTCGTAGCCGACATGCAGCTTGAGCCCGCGGACATGCGGATCTGCCTCGGCCCAGCCCAAGCGCGGATCGCGCAACAGGATCGGCGAGCCGTCGATTAGCTGGATCAGCTCCTTGCCGTCGTGGCGCACCGCCCGGCTCACCTGGCCGATCAGCATCTGGCAGATGTCGCGGAAAACCGCCGCAGGCCGATGTCCTTGCGCATCGCTCAAGGTCGAGCGGCGCGGTAGCCGCAAGTCGAGATGGTACAGCCCGCCCGGCTGCGCCGCGAGACCCTGCTCGATCTCGCGCAACGACGTGAGCCCTGCAAACTGCGCGAACAGCATCGTCCGCAAATGACGCACGCAGGTCCAGGCGTTGGGGCCAGAACCTACCCCGCGATCACCATCATGCGCCGCAACGATCCGGTTCAGAAGCCGCCGATCAAGCGGTTCCAAAAGCTGCTGAAACGCGCTACGCGAATAGGGCACGGCAGGCCTCCAAAAATCATGTCTCGACAACACGATTTTGGCAAAATCCTCAGGATCTGTCTGCCGTGCACCTCCTCCTTCGTATAAAATCCCGGACAGCTGTGGGGACTAGCCCGGCATGACGATGAAGCTAAAACAACCGCCCGCCATTGGGCACGGGCTCGCTCGGCCCGATCAGCACGACTTTCCCCTCGGCATCGGGAAAACCGAGCGTCAGCACTTCGGAGCGCATCGGCCCGATCTGGCGCGGCGGGAAATTGACCACGGCAGCAACTTGGCGCCCGACCAAGTCCTCCAGCGCATAATGTTCGGTGATCTGCGCCGACGAGCGCTTGACGCCGATCGGGTCGCCGAAATCGATCGTCAGCTTGAACGCAGGCTTGCGCGCTTCGGGAAAGGGGTCGGCAGCGGTGATCGTGCCGATGCGGATGTCGACCTTGAGAAAATCGTCGAATGCGATCGTTTCGGCGGCGGGCGCGGCAACGTCGTGCGTCACGTGCATCAGAAATTCACGTCGTGATAATGCGGTGACGCCGGAATCCCCTCCATCCGCTCGCTGAGCAGCGGGCGGAAGCTCGGGCGGCTCTTCATCCCGCCATACCAGCGCGCGGTCTGTTCGTGATTCTTCCAGTCGATGCCGCCGAGATAGTCGGCGACCGAGATCTGCGCGGCAGCCGCCAGATCGGCGAGGCTCAGGGTCGCGCCGCCCATCCAGTTATGCCGATCGAGCAGGTAATCAGTGTAATCGAGATACTCGACCGCCGACTTCATCGCCTCGCGCAGCACGCGCGCATCGGGGCTCGCTTTGGTCACGATCCGCTTGAGCACGCGCTCTCCCAACAACCGCTCGGTCACGTCGCGGAAGAAGAAGGTGTCGAACCACGTCGCCAGGCGACGGATCTCGGCACGCTGGATGGCGGTGCCGTTGATCATCTGTGCCTTGTCGACCGTCTCCTCGAAATATTCGCAGATGACGAGCGAATCGATCAGCCGGATGTCGCGCTGGGCATCGGTGATCACCGGGGTCTGGCCGGCCGGGTTCATGTCGATGAACTCGTCGCGCCGCTCCCACGGATTCTCGCGAACGAGCGTGTAACCGACCCCCTTTTCCCCGAGCAGCAGCCGGACCTTGCGCGAGAAGGGACAGAGCGGGAATTGAAGAAGTTGCCACATGCCATCGCTGTTAGAAGCTGGCGGCGGGCGGGGGAAGATGGCTTTGGTGAATGGCGCCGTTTATCCGATCCGCGCGCCCATTACCGCCATCGACCGGCAGTAAAGCTACCGGCTTGGCATCCCCGACGTTGCGGGCAGTCAGTTGGGGTTGGCCATTCCCAGCACCCGGCGAACGCGCTCGGTCGTCGCCTTTAGCTCGTCCGACATCGCCACCGCGGCGCCAGCGGTCCGGCCGGCGGCGACCACCGTCTGCCTGGCGTTACGGTGGATCTCGTTGCGATAATCGGGATTACGGCGCGCCGCCATGCTGTCGAGCGTGTCGTTCGGACGAATGCTCGCATCGGGGGCGATCGCGGCCATCGGTCCGACTCGCGTCTGCATCACCGCGTCGGTCAGCGCGTCGATCAATCCAACGACGCCATTCTGCACCATCGGATTGTTGAGCGCATTGGCCGCGGCGCGCGCGTCCATCTGCGGCGCCAGCCCGGGCGGCGGTGCATCGCGGTCTTGCGCGAGCGCCGGGGTCGCCGCGAAAGCGAGGACGGGAAGCAGCATATAGTTACGCATGGCACATCATCCGAACAACGATCGGTGAGTCGCCTATAGCACCGATCACCGCTGCAACGCTACTCCGCGGCTTGCAGTTCCTCGCTATCGTCGAGCGCGTATGGCAGCCGCTCTAGCATTTCCTTGGGAATGACTTGCCAGAACTTGGCCCGGGCGCGGTCCCAATCGTCGAGAATCCCTTGCGACCAATTGCTGTCGGTCGCCGCGGCATGCGCGCTGATCAAGTCCTTGAGCACAGCCTCCCAATGCGCCGAGGCGAGCCGTTGCCAGACGATCGATTCGCCATTGGCGCGCCGTTCGAAGCTGGCGCCGGCGTCATAGACGAACGCCATCCCGCCGGTCATGCCCGCGCCGAAATTGGCCCCGACCGCGCCGAGCACGACGGCGATGCCGCCGGTCATATATTCGCAGCCATTGGCGCCGCAGCCCTCGACCACGACATTCGCTCCCGAATTGCGCACCGCGAAACGCTCGCCGGCCTGACCCGCGGCGAACAAGCGTCCGCTGGTCGCGCCATAGAGCACGGTGTTGCCGATGATCGTATTCTCCTGGCTCGCCAAAGGCGAGGAGACGACCGGGCGGACGATGATCGTGCCGCCGGACAGCCCCTTGCCGACATAGTCGTTGGCGTCGCCGAACACTTCGAGCGTGATGCCCTTGCACAGGAACGCGCCCAGGCTCTGCCCGGCCGAGCCGCGCAGCCGCACGGTCACGTGCCCGTCGGCAAGCTTGTCCATGCCGAAGGTGCGCGTGATCTCGCTCGACAGCCGAGTGCCGACCGCGCGGTGGGTGTTCCGCACCGAATAGGTCAGCTGCATCTTCTCGCCGCGCGAGAAGACGTGCGCCGCGTCCTTGATCATCTGCGCGTCGAGGCTGTCGGGCACCTCGTTGCGCCAGGTCTGCAGGCTGAACCGGCGCTGGTCCTCATCGGCATCGACCTTGGCCAGGATCGGATTGAGATCGAGATCGTCGAGATGCTCGGCGCCGCGGCTGACCTGGCGGAGGAATTCGGTACGGCCGATGATCTCGTCGAGGCTGCGCACGCCGAGCCGCGCCAGGATGTCGCGGACTTCCTCGGCGATGAAGGTCATCAGGTTGATGACCTTTTCCGGCGAGCCGGTGAACTTGTCGCGTAGCTTGGCATCCTGCGTGCAGACGCCGACCGGGCAGGTGTTCGAATGGCATTGCCGCACCATGATGCAGCCCATCGCAACCAGGCTGAGCGTGCCGATGCCGAATTCCTCGGCCCCCAGGATCGCGGCGATGACGATGTCGCGCCCGGTCTTGAGCCCCCCGTCGGTGCGGAGCTTCACCCGGCCGCGCAGGCCGTTGAGCGTCAGCGTCTGGTTGACTTCCGACAGCCCCATTTCCCACGGCGTGCCGGCATATTTGATGCTGGTCTGGGGCGACGCGCCGGTGCCGCCGACATGGCCGGAGACCAGGATGACGTCGGCATGCGCCTTGGCGACGCCGGCCGCGACGGTGCCGATTCCCGCCGAGCTGACCAATTTCACGCACACCCGCGCGCGCGGATTGATCTGCTTCAGGTCGTAGATCAGCTGCGCCAGATCCTCGATCGAATAGATGTCGTGGTGCGGCGGCGGGCTGATCAACGTCACGCCGGGTGTGGCGTGGCGCAATTTGGCGATGAATTCGGTGACCTTGAAGCCGGGCAACTGCCCGCCTTCGCCGGGCTTGGCGCCCTGCGCGACCTTGATCTCGATCTCGTCGCAGGCGTTGAGATATTCGGCGGTCACGCCGAACCGGCCCGAGGCGATCTGCTTGACGCCGGAATTGGCATTGTCGCCGTTTTCGTAGGGCTGGTAGCGGAGCTTGTCCTCGCCGCCTTCGCCCGACACCGCCTTGGCGCCGATCCGGTTCATCGCGATCGCCAGCGTCTCATGCGCTTCGGGCGAGAGCGCGCCCAGGCTCATCCCCGGCGTGACGAAGCGCTTGCGGATCTCGGTGATCGGCTCGACCTGGTCGACCGCGATCCCTTCGTCAGGGAAATTGAACTGGAGCAGGTCGCGCAGATAGACCGGCGGCAAATCGGCCACCCCGCGCGAGAATTTCTGATAGGTCGAATAGCTGTCGGTCGCGACCGCGGTCTGCAGCAAGTGCATGAGTTGCGCCGAATAAGCGTGCGTCTCGCCGCCATAACGCTGGCGATAGAAGCCGCCGATCGGCAAGGTCGCCACACCGGTGTCGAACGCCTGTTGATGGCGGAGTTCGGCATTGAGGTGGAGCGAGGCGTAGCCCTCGCCCGAAATCTTCGCCGGCATGCCGGGGAACAGATCGGCGACCAGGCTGCGCGACAGGCCGACGGCTTCGAAATTATAGCCGCCGCGATAGCTGGAGATCACTGCGATCCCCATCTTCGACATGATCTTGAGCAGCCCTTCCTCGACCGCCTTGCGATGATTGCCGAGGCATTTGTCGAGGCTGAGATCGCCGAACAGTCCGCGCGCATGGCGATCGGCGATCGCCGCTTCGGACAGATAGGCATAGACGGTGGTCGCGCCGACCCCGATCAGCACGGCATAATAATGCGTGTCGAGGCATTCGGCGGTCTCGATATTGACCGAGCAATAAGAGCGCAGGCCGCGCCGGACGAGGTGCGTGTGCACTGCCGCCGCCGCCAGCACGCCAGCGATCGCGACCTTGTCGGGGCCGATCGCGCGGTCGGACAGGAAGATCTCGCTCTTGCCCTCGCGCACGGCTTGCTCGGCCTGGTTGCGGATGCGCTGGATCGCAGTGCGGAGCGCGTCGGTGCCGCCGCCGGCGGCGAATGTGCAGTCGATCTCTGCCACCTGGCTGCCGAAATGTGCCTTGAGCTTGGCCCAGTCGGCACCGGTCAGCACCGGGCTTTCGAGCACCAGCACGCGATCCCGCCGCAGGCCGGTATCGAGGATATTGGCGAGATTGCCGAACCGCGTCTTGAGCGACATCACGTGACGCTCGCGCAGACTGTCGATCGGCGGATTGGTGACTTGCGAGAAATTCTGGCGGAAGAACTGGCTGATCAGTCGCGGCTTGTCGGAGATGACCGCGAGCGGCGTGTCGTCGCCCATCGACCCGATCGCCTCCTTGGCCCCCTCGACCATCGGCGACAGGATCAGCTCCATATCCTCCAGCGTCTGGCCGGCGGCGACCTGGCGGCGCAACAGTTCGGCGCGGTCGAAACGGGTGACGGTCTCGGCCTTCGGCGCCGGAAGTTCGTCGACGGTCAGGAATTCGCCGATCATGGTGGCATAATCATGCTCGTCGGCGATGCGATCCTTGACCTCGCGGTCGTGGAGCAGCCGGCCTTCGTCGAGGTCGACCGCGATCATCTGGCCCGGTCCGAGCCGGCCCTTTTCGACGATCATCGTCTCGGGCACGACGACCATGCCCGCTTCCGACCCGACGATCAGGAGGCCGTCGGAGGTCTGGGTATAGCGTAGCGGCCGGAGCGCGTTGCGATCCATGCCGGCCACCGCCCAGCGGCCGTCGGTCATCGCCAGCGCGGCGGGGCCGTCCCAAGGCTCCATCACCGAGCCGAGATATTTGAACATGTCGAGATGCTTCTTGGGCATCTCGCCCTTCGGCCCCCAGGCTTCGGGCACCAGCATCAGCTTGGCGGTCGGCGCATCGCGGCCCGAGCGGCAGATCGCCTCGAACACCGCGTCGAGCGCGGCGGTGTCCGACGCCCCCGCCGGGATCACAGGCTTGATGTCTTCCGACGCCTCGCCGAACGCGTTCGCCGCCATCTTGATCTCGTGGCTGAGCATCCAGTTCTTGTTGCCGCGGATCGTGTTGATCTCGCCATTATGCGCGAGGCAGCGGAACGGCTGCGCCAGCCACCATTGCGGGAAGGTGTTGGTCGAATACCGCTGGTGGAAGATCGCGACGCGGCTCTCGAACCGCGGATCCTTGAGGTCGGGGTAGAAGACCGACAGGCTCTCGGCGAGGAACAACCCCTTATAGACGATCGAGCGGCAGCTCAGCGAGCAGATGTAGAAGCCGTTGATCTGCGCGGCGATGACGCGCTTTTCGATGCGGCGGCGGACCAGATAGAGCTCCTTTTCGAACTCTTCGGCCGATTGCGTGCCCGGCAAGGGGCCGGCGATCATGATCTGCTCGATTTCGGGCCGCGTCTCCTGTGCCTTGCGGCCGATCACCGACACGTCGACCGGCACCTGGCGCCAGCCATAGATCGAATAGCCGGCCTCGATGATCACGCTTTCGACGATCGTGCGGCACGATTCCTGCGCGCCGAGATCGGTGCGCGGCAGGAAGATCATGCCGACCGCGAGCTGGTTGTCGGCGACCTTGTGCCCCGACGCCTGGATCGCTTCGTCGAAGAACGCCATCGGCAAGTCGATGTGCAGGCCGGCGCCGTCGCCCGTCTTGCCGTCGGCATCGACAGCGCCGCGGTGCCACACCGCTTTCAACGCGTCGATCGCCGACTGCACGACGCGGCGCGACGGTTGGCCGTCGGTCGCGGCAACGAGCCCGACGCCGCAGGCATCGGATTCGAATTCGGGGCGGTACATTCCCTCGGCAGCGAGGCGGGCGCGTTGGTCGGTCATTGCGCTGTCTTTCTCTTGGGGGGCGGCAGATCCTTGGTCGCCGCCTCGACCTTGGCCATGATCGTCGGCATCCGCTCGATCATCTTCGGTGCGAAGGCCTGCATTGCCTTCATCATGTCCGGGCCCATCATCAGCGTCATCGACTCGCGCGCGTAAATCTGGCCGGTTGGCGTCTGGAAGAAGGTGTGGAGGTCATTGAGTTGGGCAACGGTGAATCGCCGCGCATAGGCATTGGCAAAGGCAACTCGCACGTCGGGCTCGACCTCGCTCATCAGCGCGGTCATTTCATCGGTCATGACCTTCATCGACCGATGCATGCGCTCCTCGAAGAAGGGATCGTCCTCAGCCAAAGCCTGACGAAAGGTCTTGCCTGTCGATTTATCTGGGCCGCCGGCCTTCAGCCCCTTGGCGAAGGTGTCGGCTGGCATGTCGTACATGCTGGCCATGGTGCCGTTCACCATCTGGTCCATGACCGCCCGCATGATGCGCTCATAGGTTCCCAGCGGCCAAACCTGGTCGATAACCTGTCGCGCAGCCGCCAGCCGCGCGGGGTCGACCGGCCCAAGGTCGGCTGGACCAGCTACAAGCGAGGATGCTGCCGACGGCACGCTTTGCGCGGACGCCGGTGCGGCGAGGAACATTGTCGCGATGGTGAAAAGGGGTGCCCTAATCATGGCAGTTCCCCCCGCGCGTCCGCGCATCCCGTCATGCCGCCTTCCTTTCGACCGCCCTCTTCGCGCGCAAATATTTGTCCATATGCGCCGCAACGTCGCGGCCATCGCGCACCGCCCACACCACCAGGCTCGCGCCGCGGACGATGTCGCCGGCGGCGAATACGCCGTCGAGGCTGGTCATCAGCGTGGCATTGTCGACCATCAGCGTCCCCCAGCGCGTCACGCCGAGCTCTGGCGCATTGAACAATCGCGGTAGGTCCTCGGCATCGAAGCCGAGTGCCTTGATCACCAAGTCGGCGCGCCGCACTTCGCTCTCGCCGCCATCGGGTTCGGGCGCGCGGCGGCCGCTGGCATCGGGAGCGCCGAGCCGCATCCGCGCGATCGACACGCTGTCGACCGTCTCGCCACCGCCGAAGGCCTCGGGCGCCGACAGCCAGACGAATTCGACGCCTTCCTCCTCGGCATTGCCGACCTCGCGCTGCGACCCCGGCATATTGGCGCGGTCACGGCGGTAGAGGCAGGCGACCGACGCCGCGCCCTGGCGCACCGCGGTGCGCACGCAATCCATCGCGGTGTCGCCACCGCCGACCACGATCACGTTCTTGCCCGCGGCATCGAGCGCGCCGCTGTCGAAATCGGGCACGGCGTCGCCGAAGCTCTTGCGGTTGGATGCAGTCAGATAGTCGAGCGCTTCGACCACGCCGTTCGCCTCGACTCCCGGGGCGGCAAGACCGCGCGCCTTGTACACGCCGGTCGCGACCAGGATGGCGTCGTGCTTGGTCCGCAACTCCTCGAGCCCGGCCTCACGCCCGACCTCGAATCCCTCGTGAAACACGATACCGCCGGCCTTGAGCCGATCGACGCGACGCATCACCACCGGCTTTTCGAGCTTGAAGCCCGGGATGCCATAGGTCAGCAAGCCGCCTGCGCGGTCGTGGCGGTCGTAGATATGGACGTCGTACCCGGCGACGCGCAGCAGTTCGGCGGCGGTCAGGCCAGCCGGCCCCGCGCCGATGATGCCGACCGATTGGCCGCGCGCCGGCCCGGGCACGATCGGTTCGACCCAGCCATTCTCCCAGGCGGTGTCGGTAATGAATTTCTCGACCGATCCGATCGTCACCGCGCCATGGCCGGAGAATTCGATCACGCAATTGCCTTCGCACAACCGGTCCTGCGGGCAGATGCGGCCGCAAATCTCCGGCATGGTCGAAGTCGCGTTGCTGAGCTCATAGGCTTCGCGCAGCCGCCCCTCGGCCGTCAGCCGCAGCCAATCGGGGATATGATTGTGCAGCGGGCAATGCACCGAACAATAGGGCACGCCGCATTGCGAGCAGCGCGCCGACTGTTCCTCGGCGGCGGGCACGCCATAGCGGTCGGCGATTTCGCGGAAGTCCTCCGCACGCTGTTGGGCGTCACGTTTGGCCGGATAGGCCTGCGTTACACCCACGAATTTCAGCATATCACCGGCCATCGCCCGCTCCCTTCGGAACGGCCGCTAGCCTGTTTCTCTCCGCCCGTCACGTAAATTCGGTCCGATACGGCAGCTATGCTGCCTTATTTAACCGTCATTCTGGGTTGTTCCGTCGCATAGAGTGGAGAAGATCGCCTATTTAGGTCCGATACGGACTCATTTGAGCAAAAACACCAGTGCCACGGCACCGACAGCGATTCGGTACCAGCCGAACGGGCTGAACCCCGTCTTGCCGACCAGCCCGACGAACCACCTGACCACGAGCAAGGCAACGACGAACGCGACCACGAAGCCGATCGCGATCAGGCCGAACCCGACGCTGTTCGCGGCCATCAGTTCGTGCCGCTTGGTGACGAGTTCGAGCACGGTCGCACCAAGCATGGTGGGGATAGCGAGGAAGAAGCTGAATTCGGCCGCCGTGCGCCGCTCGACCCCGAGGCTGAGCGCGCCGAGGATTGTCGCGCCCGAGCGGCTGACGCCGGGGATCATCGCCAGGCATTGAATGAAGCCGATGCCGATCACCTTGGGCAGTGGAATCTCGGCGACGCCCTTGATCCGCCCTTCCCTGACCGTCCGCTCGATGCCGATGATCGCGATGCCGCCGACGATCAGCGCAACCGCTACGGTCAGTGGCGATCCGAGCAGCCTCTCGATTTGCTTGTGCAAGACGAGCCCGATCACCGCGGCGGGCAGGAATGCCCAGCAGGTTGATGACGAAGCGGACCGAAACGGGATCGAACCGCAACAGCCCCTGCAGCACCGCCCAGAAGGTGCGCCAGTACAGCGCGACGATCGCCAGGATCGCACCCAATTGGATGACGATGTTGAACAGCGCCCAATATTCGGAATTATAGCCGAGCAGCGCGCTGGCCAGGATGAGATGGCCGGTCGAGGACACCGGCAGGAATTCGGTCACGCCCTCGACGATGCCGAGGATGATGGCGGTAATCACGTCGTTCACGGGGGATACTCCCTATACGCGGGCGGCGCCGCGAACGGATGTCGGGTAAGAGGTCAGGCCGCCTTGGCGCGCAGGCCGAACCGCCCCGCCTTGCGGTATCGCACCAGCCAGGACGGCGCGACCGCTTCCATCGGCGTCGGCGCGATGCCCAGCGAGTCGAGCCCGGGAAGCGTGCCGCTGGCGACGTTATCGGTCTTGAGCATCTTCCACTGATCGAGCTTGATCGGCGCGCCCGGCAGGAAACCGGCATAAGCGATCGCCTGTCCTATAACGTCGGGCAACTCGATGAAGTCGGCGTCGCGTCCGATCGAGTCGGACAGCCAGCGCATCAGATCGCGCATCGTGACGACTTCGGGGCCGGTCGCCTCGATCGTTCGGCCGGCATGCGAATCGCTCTCCGCCAAGGCCCGCACGACGGCGCGAGCGACATCGACGACATGGACCGGCTGGAATTTCGCATCGGCGCGCAGCACCGGCACCACCGCGCGGCCGAACACGCCCGGCGCCGAGCTGATCATCCCGGCGAACCGGTTGAGGAACTTGTCTTCGGGCCCGAACACGACCGAGGGACGCAGCACGATGGCATCGGGAAAAGCCTCGCGGGCCGCGGCTTCGCCTGCCGCCTTGCTCGCATAATAACGCGACGGCGATTCGGCATCGGCGCCGAGCGCGGAGAGATGGAGGAACGCCGTCGCCCCGGTGTCGCGCGCCGCCTTCGCCGCCACGCCAACGCCCGTGACGTGAATCCCCTGATAATCGGGACCCCAGGTCCCGGGGAGATAGACCACCGCGTCCGACCCCGCGACCGCGCGCGCGATCGTGTCCGGCTTGGTCACGTCGGCCGCGACGAATTGCGTCTGGCCGAGCCCGCCAAGCGGCTTCAAGAACCAGGCGTGGCGCGGATCGCGCTCAACCACGCGAATGCGCGCGCCCGCGGCGAGCAATTCCTGCGCGACGTAGCGGCCGATAAATCCGCCCCCGCCGATCAGCGTTACCAGCTTGTCCTTCATGACGATCCTCGACACCATGCCTGCCCTCCCCCATGCCGCGACCCGCGCCATGCCGCAAGCGCTGGCGGTTGCTGTTGACAACCAGCGGACGCCCCAATAGAGCGCCCCGCCTACCCCGTGCCCAGATGGCGGAATTGGTAGACGCACCAGCTTCAGGTGCTGGCGCTCGCAAGGGCGTGGAGGTTCGAGTCCTCTTCTGGGCACCAGACACCCATCCGAGGGTGTCCACGCTGATCGAAAATATCACTAAAAACGGCGGATTTCCGGGACTTTTGGTCCACGGACGTCCGCCCGTGTGTTTGGGGTTCCGGGGTATCTGAGGGTATATTCGAGGGTACGAGGCGATTGAGCTCCCGGAGATACCCTCATGCCACTTTCCGCCATTGCCATGACCAAGGCCGAGCCACGTGACAAAGCCTATAAGCTGACCGATGAGCGCGGCTTGTATCTGCTCGTCTCTCCAAAGGGCGGCCGCTAGTGGTGGGTGAATTATCGCTTCGCCGATAAATTCCGCACTATCGCTTTTGGGGTCTTCCCGGATGTCAGCCTCGCTGATGCCCGTGCCCGACGCGACGATGCGCGCAAATTGCCGGCAAAGGGCATCGACCCCAGCGAGGAACGGAAAGGAGAAGAGGCTCGTATCGAGTTCGAAGCGACGACTTCGTTCGAGGCGGTAGCCGAAGAATGGCTCGCCAAGCACGGACCTCCAATGTGCGCCAAATGTCTGAGACGAGCCGGAAGCTTTCTCTCGCGCCAATGACGAGCGCCATCCAATAGCTCCATTTGCCGCGGCATGCGCAACATGTTGCGTTTCCTTCTTGCTGGCACGGGCAAGTTCTTTCCAGAGCTTACGCCGCGTGAGGCGGCCGAGCCGCGCAGCAACGCTCGATAAAGGCAGCGTGCGACGGGAGGGAATCGACGCGCTGCTTGATCGCCGCGCCGACTTTCGCCAGCACCACCTGCAGCTCGTCTGCGGGCAGGGCGTTCGCTATCGGATGGTAGGATCGCGGAACGAGGCCCTGACCGTAGAGAACGGCGAACCAACTGGTTTCACTGAACAGATCGCCGGGTGCCATGCGCGTTTCGCCCCGTTCCCTGAACAATTCGAGCTTGGCCGCGAGCGAATCTGGAATAGTCATGTTGCGGCAATATTGCCAGAACGGAGTGTCATCGCGGTCAGTCACCTTGTAATGGGCGATGATGAAATCGCGAACATGGTCATAGACCAGATCCATTTCACGATTGTATTGATCGATCAGGATCGGGTTGACTGTGCGCATTGGCCACAACTCGAGCAACTTCATGATGGCCACCTGGATAAGGTGGATGCTCGTTGATTCGAGCGGCTCGAGAAAGCCGGAAGACAGACCGACCGCGAGGCAATTCTTGACCCAGCCCAGCCGGCGCTTGCCGGCGGTGAAGCGCAGGATTTTCGGATCGGTCAGGGGCTCGCCGTCGAGCCGTTCGAGCAGCAAGCGCGATGCCTCGTCTTCGGAAATATGGGCATCGCAGAAAACATAGCCGTTACCGGTCCGGTGCTGCAGCGGAATGCGCCACTGCCAGCCGGCCTCGCGCGCCGTCGAGCGGGTGAAAGGCGTCGGATCCTCCACACGCCGACACGGGACCGCCGCTGCGCGATTGTTCGGAAGCCAGTGACTCCAGTCGTCGAACCCGGCGTTCAGCACGCCTTCGATCAGCAATCCGCGAAAGCCCGAGCAATCGATGAAGAAGTCGCCGGCAACGCGCGAGCCGTCGGCCAGCTTGACCGCTTCGATGTATCCGGTCTCGGAATTCTGCTCGGCGTCGACAACCCGCCCTTCACGACGAACGACGCCGCGACGCTCGGCGTAGCGCCGCAGATAGGCCGCATAGGTCGCCGCGTCGAATTGATAGGCATAGTTGATCGGCGGCAGCTGCCCGTCGGGCGATGCCGGCATCCGTGCGAACTTGCCCTCCCGGGCAGCCATTCCTTCCGCGATGAAGCGCGAGAAATCGGGATCGCCCCCGGACTGCACCCATCGGAGCCAATAGTTCATGAAGCCGACGCCGCCCTTGATGGTCGCGCCAAAAAGTCCGAACGGATGAAAATAGCTGCTGCCGGTCTTCCGCCAGTCGATGAATTCGATGCCGAGCTTGAAGGTCGCGTTCGTCTCGCGGACGAATTCGTCCTCCTCGATCTCCAGGAGCCGGTTATATTGCATGATCGGCGGGATCGTCGCTTCACCCACCCCGACCGTGCCGATCTCCTCGGACTCGATGAGCGTGATCGAATGAGTCTGGGTGCCGATCACCTTGGCGAACGCGGCCGCCGCCATCCAGCCGGCGGTACCGCCGCCAACAATCACGATGTCTCTCAGTTGCTGCATCGATTTGCATTCATGCGGCGGGCCCTCGCCCGGGGATGGTGAATGTTCTCAGCCAAGGGCTATCACCTCTGCCTGTCTCTGAAGTTCCGCGCTGCCGATAAAATCGTCAACTACAGGCATGGCCTCGACGAGACCGACAATGTCCTTCAATCGCAATTGCATCTGGGCGATATGTTCCTGCTCCGGGATGGCGTCTACGCGCGGATCATAGCTCTGCGGCATAAGCCCGTGACCGATGAGCAGGCTTTCCCAGCCATCTTCGTGGAAAGTCTCGTCGTCGTACAACGGAACGCGCCCGCGTGCCGAAAAGACGTCGAGCTTGCGCTGGAGGGTTTCGGGAACAGCTGCGTCACGGCAACCATCCCATAGCGGCGCGTCGAAACGGCGATTGAGTTTGTAGTGCGCGGCCTGGAAGTCGCGAAGATTGATCGCGGCTCTGCGGATGATCCGATCATATAGCTCGGCCTCGTGGAAGGCGCCCGCTTCAACCGGGAAGAGCGTCATCAACTGGGAAATGCATTGGTGGACGATGTGCAGTTGCACGGCGTCGAGCGGCTCGAGCGAAAAGGCGGATTCGCCGACCGCGACGCAATTTCCGACCCACATCCGCCTGCGAATGCCCTGGGTGAGACCGGACACGACGGCGTCGCCGTTGACCGGAAGATTGGCGAAGGCCGACAGGCTGTCGAGCACACCCTGGTCGGAGATCTGGCGGCTGTCGTAGGCGGCGACGACCGCAGTTCTGTCCTGGAGCGGGAAGAGACCAGTCCAGCCCTGTCGGAAGGCCGAAATCTGACTGAAACCCGGAAACGGGCTGAGCGCCTTCGCGGACGCGGTCAACATCCGGTCGCACGGCAGCCATTCACGCCACGAGTCAAATTCCGCGCCGGCCATCCGGCCGATCAGCACAGCCTGCGCTCCCGAAGCGTCGATGAACAGGTCGGCCTCAACCCGCTCGCCATCGGATAGCGTAACAGCGGCTATCTGCTCGCCTTCGATTTCGACACCGGCGACCATGGCCGATTTCGATTCCACGCCACCGCGCGTCGCAAAGAGTTTCAGCAGCGCGGTATAGGCGCGCGCATCGATGTGATAGCCGAAGCTGGCGCGCAGTTCGGCGTCTTTCGTCGGAATGGGAACGCGGCCGGCCTTGGCTGCCATCGCGCCCACGGAGAAATTCTCGAATTCGGTCCGCAGCCCTTGTTGCCGGCCCTTGATCCAGAATTGGGTGAAGCCAAGGCCTGCCCCGGACTCCACCGGCTGATCATAGCCGCGGATGAAGGGTGGCGCGGCGCCCGACCAATTGGAAAAACGTTGACCGGCCACCGGCAAGGCCTTGCACGCGCTGAAGAGCAATCCTTCTTCCAGGCCAATCCGGAAATGGAACCCGGCCAGTTCCGGGAGTGTCGAATAGGCGTCGACCGGTTGAAGCAAGGTCGGGAGTTCGATCACCCGCACCCGGATTCCTGCGCCGCCGAGCGATCGCTGGATGGCGGCGGCAACCATCCATGCCGGCGCGTCGGCGCCGACGACCGTCACTTGTTCGATGCGACGGGTCATAACGCCGTTTCCGCCGCGCAATAACGGTCGATGAAGCGATCGTGCGGCAGCATTTCTTCGACGCGGTCCTCGATGTCGGTTCGAAGCTCGTCGAGATAGGAGGTCAGCCGCTCCGCCGGCATCGCGTCGGCGAGCGGACTGTAGCTTTCCGGTATCAAGCCTTGTCCTATCAGCACGCTGAGCCAGCTCGTTGGAGTGAAAAGCCCGTCCTTGTACCGCTCGATGATGGCGCTTTGCCGGAATAGCTCGATCTTCCGCGTGAGGCTCTCCGGCACGTCCATGGCGGCGCAATAGCGCCAGATCTCGGCATCCTCGCGGGTGTTCAGCTTGTAATGGAGGATGAGGAAATCGCGGATTCGCTCATATTGGAGATCGATCAGCCGGTTGAACTCCTCACGGAGACGCGGATCGATGCGCTTGCCCGGCAGCAGTCGCACGAGCTCCATGATGGCAATTTGAACTAGGTAGATGCTCGTCGATTCGAGTGGCTCGAAAAATCCGCCGGCAAGTCCGATCGCGACGCAGTTCTTTTCCCAGCTGACCATTCGGTGACCCGTCTGGAATTTCAGCATGCGCGGCTCGCCCAGCGCTTTGGTCTCGAGACTCCGCATCAGCGATTCGGCGGCTTCACTCTCCTCGATGAAGCTGCTCGAAAAAACATAGCCATTCCCGGTGCGGTGCTGCAGCGGGATGCGCCAGCGCCAGCCGGCCTCCATCGCCGTCGAGCGCGTATAAGGCGAAAGCTCGTCGCGCTCGCTCGGTACGGCGAAGGCCCGGTCGCAGGGCAACCACTTCGACCAGTCTTTCCAGGCGACTCCAAGCGTCTTATCCAGCAAGAGCGAGCGGAAACCCGAGCAATCGATGAACAGGTCGCCGGAAATCGTCTCACCCGATTCGAGCAGCAGCGAACGAATCTCGCCAGTTTCCGGATCCTGGATAACCCCTTTTACCTTGCCTTCCGTCCGGATCGCCCCGCGCTGCTCCGCAAGCCCGCGCAGATAGAGGGAATAGAGACCGGCGTCGAAATGATAGGCGTAGGTATAGGCCGAATTGACCCGTGGCAGCCGCGTCTCCGGGAAGCCGAAGCGGCAACGCCGTGCTGCCTGAAGGGCGAACGAATATTCCTGGATGTCCGACTTCCAGCCATGGCGCAACGCGCGCAGCCATCGATGGTGAAAGATGTGGTCCATACCGGGCGGACCGTGAACGCCGAACGGATGGATGTAGCGAGAGCCCTTGAACCCCCAGTCGACGAACTCGATGCCGAGCTTGAATGCGGCCTTGGTGGCCCGCATCATCTCGGCTTCGTCGATGCCCATCGCGTCGTTCAGATTCTTGATTTCAGGAAAGGTCGCTTCGCCGACCCCGACGATTCCGATCTCCTCCGATTCGACGAGCCGTATCCTGCAGCGGCTCGTCGGGATGAGTGATACGAGCGCGGTTGCCGCCATCCATCCGGCGGTGCCGCCACCCAGGATCACGATGTCGAGCGGCTCGCTCACCCCTTAAGCTCCGTCTACATGGCCAGGCCGGCCGATACGCACGTGACAGCCCACGCCTACAAGCAATGGGCGCCGCTGAGCAACAGCGACGCCCACAGCGTTTCGCAGCGTCGTGCCTAGTCGCCCAACCTCCACCGGATCCCCAGCGTGAACCGCCGGTCCTGCCTGAACCAGGAGTTCGGCAGCAGGATCATCTTCTTCTCCGGACTGTTCGCATCAGTCATCTGTGCCAGGGTCTGCGTCTGGGTGTTGAGCAGGTTGCTACCCTCCAGGCTCATCTCGAAACGCTTGGTGATGTTGAACCTGATCGACCCATCAAGGTAACCAGCCTCCTTCTGCCAGACCGGAAGGCCGACGCAGCAGTCCGCGACCGTGACCAGATATCTCGACCGCCAGTTATAGGCGAGCCTGAACGAGACCGGGAAATCCGGCGACTCATAGAACCCAACCAGGTTGAACGAGTGCTTGGACAGGCCCTCGAGCGACCCCGGGTCCAGCGCGGGCGTGAATCCTCCACCGGCGATCGGGAATTGCGTCGCGAGGTTCGCATTCGGTACGCCCGAGTTCTTCACAAAGGTATAGTTCGCCTGCATGCCGAAGCCATCGAACGGCTTTGGCAGGAAGTCGAAGAAGCGGTTGTACGCCACTTCCAAGCCGTCGATCTTCGCACCTTTCCCGTTGGATGGTCCGTGTACTCTGACCGTCCGGGTAACGCCCTGATTGGTAAGGTCAGTGCCGAAGAAGCCGTACTGAATGTAGTTCTGGAACGTTTTGTGGAAAACAGCGAGGCTGAACAGCCCGGCATTCCCGAAATAATGTTCCAGCGACAAGTCGAACTGCCACGCTGTCGCCGGTTTCAGGCCCGGATTGGTAGCCTGCGCGGTATAATCCGGCTTCATGCCGACGATGTTGCCCTGCGCATCCTTGACCCATCGCGGGTCATTCGGATTGGAGGTATCCGCCAGGCCCTGGCTGATGCCCAGATAGTTCTTCAGGAGGCCAATATCCGGCCGCGACATGGCCTTCGACGCCGCGAAGCGCAACAGCCAGCTCGGCGAGAAGTCGAACCGCAGGTTGAAGCTCGGCAGCCAGTTGCGGTGCGTCGCTCCCGCCACGGATGGCGTGCCGGTGCCCGCGCCGCTGGCGAACTTCTGGTCCTCGGGCGAGAGATAGCAGATCGCGTTGTAGGGCACCACGGCCGGCTGGCCTGGCGGCTGCTGGAACGGCGGGGCCGTACCGGTCAAGCCACCCTGAACGAGCGGCGTCGGCGGGCAGCTGGCGGGACTGATGTTCAATGTCGGATAGGTGGTGAATCCGTTACTCCTCTCACGCGTCTCGACGAAGCGAACACCGATGTTTCCGCTGATCTTGACGCTGCCAAGGCGAATCTGGTCGTTGCTCCCGAATTTGGCCATCACATAGAAAGCGCGCGTTTCCTCCGAGATATCGGCGATCTCGTCGGGATGGAAACAGCTGTTTGGAAGATTCGGTCCGCTGAACGAACCGGTCTGGCCGTTCCGATCACAGATCGGCTCGAACGTGCCAACACCGATCTTGTCGACCGCGAACTTAGTAATTCCGTGATTGGCGATGAAATCGAGCGGCACGAACGGGAAGTTGCCGAGCGTCCCCCCGAAGAACGGGTTTCCAAACGGCTGTACGGCGTAGAAGCCGGCAGGATAGCCGTTGAACTGGTTGGTGCCGCCGCTGAAATTACCGGTCGGACACGTCCCGGGTTTCGAGTCCAGGTTGTAGTAGACATACTGGCAACCGTTGGTCCAAGTATTGGCAACGTTGTTCCAGTTATAGGCGCTGTTTTGCGTCCGCTGATCGCGGTCGGCGTAGCGTGCGCCGAATTTGAGCGTGTCGATCCAGCCGTCGCCCGGCACATCCCATTGGCCGTCGCCGCGAAGGGCGAACTCATGCCCCGCGCTGTCCTGAACGTTGTCCGCCAGGACGCTGATCCCGTAATTGTTCGGATTGGAGAGGCCACCCGGCGACAGGTCGACGTTCGCCGGCGCGAGGATACTCACGACGCGCGGCCGCGTGCCGAGGCCGCTCAGCTGGAGATTGGCAAAGGACGAAAAGCTGATGTCGTCGTCCTGGAACTTGATCGTGGAATCGACATATTGCGCGTCGAAATTGAAGTGCAGGCGGTTCGTCGCGTCCCATTTCAGGTTGAAGCCGGCTTCCTGCGTCATGTCCCGGTTCTTGGAATACCGGGTTGTCGTGCCGGCGGTGACCCCGTGCACGTCATAGCCTGCCGGGCAATAGCTAGCCGGCTGCCCGCCCCATCCATAACAGCTATGGATCATCGGCTGACCGGCAGAGTTCAGGGCCATGTTGCCGTCGTTCTGATCGCCCCACCAGCCGCCGGTCCCGGTGAACGTCCCGCCATCGATGAAACCGTTTTTGCCGAAGGTGAAGTCGGGCGTGCCCGCGGCTGGAGCCGGAGCCCCGCCATCTCCGGGCTTGAAACGGAAGTTCGCGTCCGAACTCGGAATCCCGAACAGGGTCGAGCCGAAGCCTTTTTCGTACATCGAATTGTTGTAGTTCGAGCGAATGTACTGCAGCGTCGCCAGCCATCTGCCGTTGTTGCTCTTCCATTGCCCGGCGGCGGCGATACCAAGCCGTTTGCGGTCGAACTCGTCGTGGAGAAGGTTCAGCCCGGTCGGAACGACCACTGTCCCCTTGGCGAAATTGTCGCTGGTGACGTCGGCGCTGCCGGGGAGCATCCCGCCGGTGAAAATACCGGCGCGATAGGACTGTAATCCCAGCGATCCGCTCCTGACCCGCGTGTAGGCGACATGGCCCATCAGACCGAACTCGCCGAGGCTGGTTTGCCAGCGGTTGCTGTAGAATGCGCTGAGGTCGGGCGTCACCCGCTTGCTGATGTCGCCGTAATTGGCCTTGACCCCGAGCTGGAACAACTGGCCCTTTGCATCGAAGGGAACGCGCGTGCGCAGGTTGACGCTGCCGGCAATGCCGCCCTCGATCAGGTCGGCCGTCTGGTTCTTGTAGATGTCGACGCCGCCGAGCAGCTCGCTCGGAACGTCACCCCAGGACAGTCCGCGGCTGCTGTTGGCGGAGAAGGTATCGCGGCCGTTGAATTCGTTCCGGACCTGCGGGAGGCCGCGGATGATGACGCTGGAAGGCTCGGTCGTGAAGTGCGCCGTATCGGTATTCACGGCGAAACGAAGCACGGTGATGCCGGGGACGCGCTGAAGCGACTCGGCGACCGACTTGTCCGGGAACGCGCCAATGTCGGTCGCGCTGATCGATTCGATAACCGTATCGGCGTCCCTCTTGCGCTTCCGCGCCGACTCCAGAGCGTTGCGAATGCCCCTGACGACGATGTCGTCATCTTTGGACTTGCCGTCTGGCGCCGCCGCCCCTCCTTGCGGAGCGGCTTGAGGAGCATCCTGCTTCTGCGTCTGACCCCAGGCAGGGGTGGCCAGCATGGTAGCGATAACCGCCGTCGAAACTCCGAAACACACGGCGCGGCTTCGCGCACTGACACCCTTGAAATTGCTCATACACCCCCTCCGGCGTTGTAATGCTACTTTTTACAGGCAAAAATTGTTTTTTATGCAGAGATTGGTTGTCACAAAATCGACAATTCGTCCATGCGTAACCACACGAGAGCGCTGCCGCATTCCTGAATCTTTGGCCCAAAACGCGCCTAAATTTCCCGCTCGCAAATCAATAGACCGCCTTGCAAACCATAGGTCCCTTTCGAAACATTTTTGCCAAGGCCCGATTCAGCCTGGCCCGGAGGAGCCTACCGTCCGCCACAGACCCAAAATGCCGTGCGAGTTGTTCGGCTGAGAGCTATATCCGGTAGCCGATATTGAGAGGGTGAGGATGGATACCAGCCGGAAGGCTTCAGCAGCCAGTGGAACGCTGGTTGATTTTCAATGATTTATTCAAACAGATTCGCGCCTTCCGCTCGCGCAAACTAGCATCGTTGACCATGAACCATGCGCAGCGTGATTCCATCGCCCTGGACGGCAGTGGACGGTGGCTCCACCAGCGTCGACTGCGGGTAACGCGCGAACGCCTTGCCGCGCTTTACCCGGAATTGGGCGGGAATTGCTTCAGTATTGGTCGCCATAGCCCACGAGGAACCGAAATCGCGATACGCATTCCACTGTCCGAACTGAAACCGAACCGTGATGAATGAGCCATCTGAACCGATTTGCGTGCTCGTGGTCGATGACGAGGCGCCCGCGCGCAACCGCCTTCGGGATCTGCTCGCACAGGACAAGAACATCGGACGGGTCATCGAGGCGGAAAATGGCGTCGCCGCGATCAGCCTGATCCAGCAGGAGCGGCCGGATATCGTCCTGCTCGATGTGCAGATGCCCGGCCTGGACGGCTTCGGCCTGATTGACGCGCTCGGTGCCGAGAACATGCCGCTCACCGTCTTCGTCACGGCCTACGACCAGTTTGCGGTTCGGGCTTTCGAAACGGGCGCGGTCGACTATCTGCTCAAGCCGTTTGGCGATGCGCGCTACGAGAAGATGATGGAGCGCGTGAAAGCACGTCTGTGCGACATCCGCGCGGGCCGTTCGCACGACACCAACTCCGTCGATCCGGAACTACTCAAGCACGTGGCGCGGCGCGCCACCCCTGGCGAAATATGGGACTGGATGGTGGTCCGCACGAAGGAAGCGACGCGGCTTGTCATGACCGCGGATATCGATTGGGTCGGTGCGGCCGGCGTCTATGTAACCTTGCATGCCGGCGGAGAGGAATTCCTCTACCGCGCAAGCCTGAGCGCGGTTGCCAACCGGCTGGATCCCTTCCAGTTCGTGCGCGTCCACAGATCGAGCGTGGTCAATCTAAAATCAATCGCACTGATTGAGCCGCGGTCACATGGAGATTACGAAATCGTACTGAAAGACGGGACGCATCTACTGCTCAGCCGAACATTTCGCGCCGAAGTGGAAGCGAGGCTGGGGCAATCGCTCTGAACAAACCAAAGGGTGCATTGCCGGCAGTGGAGAGTGACCGGTCGGTGACTTCTTCTCCTTCGAAGGGAGTGCCTGCCCATGATCTGTGCGATGGCCGGGTGACAAAAATAGACGAAGCAACCAACCGTCGGGGAGAGTCGAATGAGGTTGAATAGCACTGTCTCGACGCATTGTGTCGCGGCCCGGCGTGCAAAAAGGCCCCGTTAGCGGGGTGATCGGGGAGTTGCCAGTGCAGCATTTGAGCAGGGTGGCCTGCTCGATTCCCTGAAGACGGCCGCGACGTGCTGAGGTGGCTCCGCCAGGTTCCGGCCAGATGCCGGCCTCCAGAACGAAATCTGCGAGCGTTTCGGGCGACGAAGCTATCGTCGTCGCCCGAAATCGGCCTTACTCGACTGTCGGTCAGTTGCCTTGCGGCTCTTTGGGCGGTGCCTTGGCGCGTGTCTGGGCGACGAGCTCATTGAATTTGTCGGCGGTGATGCCCAGCATCAAGCCCTTCTTGTCCTTGCCGAACGCGCTCAGCGGCACGCCGATCTTGACCTCACCGGTGTCGATCACGGCTTGGCTGGAATCGGCGATGACTTCGTTTGCACCCAGAGTCGCGATCGTCCCGATGGGCACGCCCTTGACGTCGCGGACCTGTGCGCCGGGCGTGAGGTCCGCCGCGGTTGCGAGAACCGCCGACGCACGCTTCTGCTTGGAGTCGTCCCGGTCCCGATCGGTGACCTTCACGCCACGAGCGGCGAGCTGGTTATAGGCAGCGTCCCGCTCGCGGTTGGCGGTCATGACATCCCGCGAATCGACCGTCCCTGCGGCCGGCGCTGCCGGTGCGTGGCTATCCGACTGTGCATTCGCCGCACCTGCGAACGCGAGAAACATCCCTCCGGCGATCGCAGTCACTACTGTCTTTCGCATAATCAGGTCTCCTTTCCACGGGGCTATTAAATAGAGAAGGATTGGCGAAAGTGGAAATCAATTTGCACCAAAGGAAATGAATCGCCAAATTGCGCCCGGATCGCGGCCCGACCCTTGAGGATCACGGTTGCACCCGACCTCACGCCGAAGGCTCTCGATCGATGTCCATCCCTCGCTCAGCGTCCCATCCACCGTCGCGATGGAAGCGTCGGTCCCGCGGCACCCGTTTCTTCGACGGCCGGCTGGTAGGGGCGGTCCGTTATCGTCTACGGCCGAGCGCATGAGCACGGGCGGATCGATCCGGCGCATCGTCGTCGTCGGCGGAGGAACCGCGGGGTGGATGACCGCGGCCGCGCTGGCGCGCTTCGTCGGCGGCAATGGCCGGCGTATCGTGCTGGTGGAATCCGAAGCGATCGGTACCGTCGGGGTCGGCGAAGGCACCATCCCGCCGATTCTCGAATTCAACCATCAGCTTGGTATCGACGAGGCCGAATATCTCCGCGCCACCAACGCGACGTACAAGCTAGGCATCGAGTTCGTCGGTTGGGCCGAGGAGGGGCAGCACTACTTCCATCAGTTCGGCGAGATCGGACGGCCCCTCGACGGCGTTTCTTTTCACCAAGCCTGGCTGAAGTACCGCGACCATCCTTCCGTCGGGCCGCTCGCCGCTTATTCGATGTCGGCGGTCGCAGCCGCGAAGCATCGCTTTGCGCATTCGGCCAGGGAGCCGGACAATCCGCTTTCGCAGCTCGCCTATGCCTTCCATTTCGATGCCGCGGCCTATGGGCAATTCCTTCGCGGCCATGCCGAAAGGTTCGGCGCGGAACGTATCGAAGGCCGCATCGTCGACGTCGAGCAGGACAGTGAAACGGGCTATGTCACTGCGCTCAAGCTCGATGACGACCGCCGAGTCCGCGGCGATCTGTTCATCGACTGCTCGGGCTTCCGGAGCCTGTTGCTCGGCGACAAGCTTGGCGTGAGGTTCGAGGACTGGAGCCACTGGCTCCCGTGCGACCGCGCGCTTGCGGTTCCCTCCGAACGCAACGATCCCCTTCTGCCCTACACGCGATCGACGGCGCATCCGGCAGGCTGGCAGTGGCGCATCCCGCTCCAGCACCGGACGGGAAACGGCCACGTCTATTCCAGCGCGCACATGGCGGATGACGAGGCCGCGCGCATCTTGCTCGAAACGCTGGATTCAAAGCCGATCGACGAGCCGCGGCTGCTGAAGTTCAAGGCCGGGAGACGGTCCAAATCCTGGGAGAAGAATGTCGTCGCGATCGGCCTTTCCGCCGGCTTCCTCGAGCCGCTCGAATCGACCAGCATCCACCTGATCCAGCATGCCGTACAGAAGCTCCTCGCCTTGTTTCCGGGACGCGGGATCAGTCCTGTGGAACGCGACGCGTTCAACCGCGCGATGGTCAACAGTTACGAGCCGGTGCGCGACTTCATCATTCTACACTATCATGCGACGCGGCGAGCGGGTCCCTTTTGGGATCACGTGCGGACCATGGATTTGCCCGATACGCTCGAGCACAAATTCGAGCTGTTCCGCGAGCACGGCCGCGTGTTTCGCGACAACAACGAATTGTTCGACGTTCCGAGTTGGGTGGCGGTAATGCTCGGGCAAGGCATCATGCCCGCGGCTGTCGATCCGCTCGTCGATACGATGCGCGACGCCGACGTACTGCGTGCAATAACCGATCTGCGCGACGGCTACGAGCAGACCGCGCTCAAGCTGCCGCCGGCGAGCGATTATGTCCGGCGAATGATCGCCGCCTAGGAATTGTCGAATCTTGGGATTCCGACGGCTCCTCAAATGTAGATCATATCGGCGGCGAGGAGCAGGCGCTGTTCGGTCTGGTGACCATGACGGAAGGCCGTCATGGAAAGTCGACGAGTTCGGCCAGATGGCCCGTGAATTCGCCAAGCTGCAGGAGCTCGGCTTTCCGCGATACGGCGCGCCCGAGGTGGCGGTCGCTTTCTCGTTTCAGACGAACTGGCTGAGTACGCGCCAACGAATTCTACCGGTCCGACCAACCGCTCAAAGTTGCTGCAATAGCGACGACGACCGGCGACCGACTCAATGCCCATTGAGACTGGCGGATGCTCCGGCGGGTGTGGAATGGGGGTTGCATCGTCGCGGAGGAGGCCGGAAGTGTCTCCTACCTCTTTTTGAGAAGACTCGGTGAAGCCCCAACTCCTGCGTTTCGGTCATTCCCAAAGTCCGGTGGTCGTTATCGATGCGTTCAGCGGCAACAGCGAGGCCGTTGCCGCGCTCGCCGATGCGCTCGCGCCCTTTCCCCCGATCAAAGGGCATTATTTCCCCGGGATCCGGCGCATTGTCACCGAAGCCGACACTCAGGCCTATGCCTATCTTCACGAAGCCTGTCGTGTTGCAGCGCCGTTCATCGGCGGCGCTTTCGAGATTTCGGGATTCGAGCTCGCCGAAGGCAGCTTCTCGATCGTGACCGCGAAACCCGACGCGCTCATGCCCATTCAGCGTGTGCCCCATTATGATTCGCCTGAGCAGAATATCTTCGCGATGCTGCACTATCTGCGCGTGCCGGGCGGATCCGGCACGGCCTTCTATCGGCACCGCGCGACCGCCATCGAACGCGTGACGCGGGCGAACGCCGACCGCCTCGCCCGGATCACGAAAGTCGAAGGGATGAAGCGCACGGAGGATTCAGGCTATATGCACGGATCCGATGATTTCTACGAGCAGATCGGAGCGGTCGAAGCCGTCCCCGATCGCATGATCATCTATCATGGCAGCTTGCTCCATTCGGGGATCATTCCATCCGGGATGAATTTCAGTGCCGACCCCCGCCAAGGCCGCCTGACCGCCAATCTGTTCCTGCGCGGGCGCTGAAGCGAGAGGTGCTCCCCCCGGCACTCGATATGGCGAACCTGCAGCGCCAACCGCCGACATATTCCATATTTGCAAATATGAGTGCGGTTGGTCGAGCGCACAGCACGGAACCGTAATAGCGTCTTCTGGCGGGAAACGGTGCGATCGCGTCGGCGGCCAATCCGCGGCACGATCAGCGGGGAGCCGGTCCGAACGTTCGAACTTGCGTCTTGCCGGTATCCGCGCGAGATCACGCAACGATAAGGTATCCGAACGGGTTGGGAGACAAAATGGCACGAGCCGCGCTCAAGGGTACCTATGCCGCTCCCGCTATTGAGAAGGCGTTCGAGGTCATCGAGCTCCTTGCGACCAAACCTGAGGGCGCGATGATTACCGAAATGGCGGCGGATCTGGATCGTACAGTTGGCGAGCTTTTTCGGATTGTCGTGGTCATGGAGCAACTCGGCTATTTGCGTAAGGCGGACGCAACCGATCGGTATACGGTAGCCTACAAGCTGCTCGACGTCGCATTCCGTGCCACGCCCTCGCAGGATCTCGTTCGCGCGGCGATGCCGGAGATGCAGGTGCTCGCCCTCGAAGCCGGACAGTCCTGCCATCTCGTCGTGGCCAACGGAGGCCGCGGCATGGTGATCGCACGCGAGGAGCAGCCGGGGACGAGGGGCTTTGCGCTGAAGGTCGGCGCACATATCGACATCGTTCACAGTTGCTCGGGGCAGGTGATCCTGGCCTTCTCCGATCTCCAGCGCACCGAGCGAATCATTCGCGCCGCCGAAGCGGATCAGGGCATCTCGGTCGACCGGATCTGGCTGGCGGAGCGGATCGCGATCATCCGGCGAACGGGTTTCGACAGTCGCAAGAGTCCGATCACGCACGGCGTGACCGACATCAGCTTTCCCGTGTTCGGCTTCGACCGAAACGTCGTTGCTGCGCTGACGATCCCCTTCCTGGAATTGATCGACGGATCTCAGAAGGTCGATATCGAGGCAGCGCACGGCATGCTGCGTACCGCAACCTCGCGCATTTCGGATCGGCTCGGTTTTCAGCCGGGCTGATCACGTCATTGTCAGCCGGTTGATGACGGCGCGCTGCCAATCGCGGCATCCGGTTTCACGCTTGCGAAAATCAACCTACAAATACGCAAAGTGGATGCGATAGCGGACGGGGGGGTTCGCCACGATGCGCGCGATTTTCTGTCACGAGCCTTTTCAACTTGGCCTAGCCATCAGGGAAGAGCGGGGCCGGGAGAGGCCCTGATACGGATCCGCCGGGTCGGCCTGTGCGGGGCCGACGATCATATCTTTTCGGGCAAGCACCCTTTTCTCAGTTATCCGCGCGTCATTGGCCACGAGCTTGGCGGAGAGGTCGCGGCGGTCGGTGCCGGCACGTCACTGCGCATTGGGCAGTTCGTCACGATCAATCCCTATCTCGCGTCCGGCACCTGCATCGTCTGCCGCAAGGCCAAGCCAACGCGTGCGTCAATATCAAAGTGCAGGGAGTCCATGTCGACGGCGGCATGTGCGACATGCTGGTTGTGCCCGAAAGCGCGGTGATCGATATCGACGGACTCACGGTCGACCGGGCCGCAATGGTGGCGTTCCTAGCGAACGGCGTGTGCCTATTGCTCGGGAAAAGCAGGTCGCCGTTCCCGGTCAGCGGCCATAATACCTTAAGGACAGCAAGTGCCTGCGGCGGGAGCGGTACGAAGTGATCACCGTCCAACTCACCTTTGCGCTCGAGGTCGCCCTTCATCCGCGCCAAGGGGATGCGCCATAACGGCACCTTGCCATTCAACTCCGGGAAATCGACCCAGCACGCTCCGCGAAGTTCGCTCGGACGAACGGCGGTGAGAGCCGGAAATCGCAGGGCGAGGCGCGTGATCGGACGAGCATGGCTGGAACGGCGTGGACGGGTACGGACGGCCGAGGCCGGACCGGCCTGCTAAACGTCGGTAACCAGGATGAAAAAGCCGATATCGGTGGCCCTATGCGGACCCCAGTGGACAAGCCGTTGGCGGAGACGGAGGGATTCGTATCCCCCTTTTGGCGATCTAGCAAATCCGCCGATTTTATGCTCTAAAGTCCTTGTAAAACAACGGCTTTCCTAAGTCCAATCGGATTATGCGGGTCGCAGCGGTTCGGAACGGATCGCATCAATCCGCGACTCAAACCCGGACGGAAACCCGGACTGAGCCTGTCGGCGGAGGGATCGGGATTCGAACAAAACCCGGACGGACCCGGACTGAAGCCGATGGACGGACGAAGGAGGATTCGAATGTCTCGTGCAATGCACAAGCTGAGCGCCCGTCGCGTGGAGACGATCAAGGCGTCGGGCTGGCACGGTGACGGCGGCGGGCTTTGGCTGCGCATCGACAGCAGCGGCTCCCGGAAATGGGTGTTCGCCTGGGAGCGATCCAAACGCCGCCGGGAGATGGGGCTGGGTGCCGCCTCCGATATAACGCTTGCGACGGCCCGCGAACTCGCTGCCGAGGCTCGTGCCTTATTGGCGCAGGGTCTTGATCCCATCGAAGAGCGTCGTGCGAAAGAGGCTGAGCAGGAAGCTCCCGCGGCCACCGACGATGCTGCGGACGAGATTTCCAGCGTCCCGACTTTCGGCCAGTTCGCCGATACGTACATCGATGCCCACGAGGACGGCTGGAAGAATCCCAAGCATCGGCAGCAGTGGCGCAACACGATCAAGACGCATGCCAAGTCGCTACTGAACAAGCCGGTCGATACGATCACATCGGACGATGTGGTCACCGTCCTTCGTCCAATCTGGCGCAAAGTTCCCGAGACGGCCGGTCGCCTGCGAGGCAGGATCGAGAACATCCTCGATGCGGCGAAAGCGTCCAAGCATATCGTCAGCCCTTGGGAGAACCCGGCCCGATGGCGCGGCAATCTGATACATCTCCTGCCTCGCCGGCCCAAGAAATCCCAGGTCAAGCATCATGCGGCCATGCCCTATGATGATCTGCCGGACTTCATGGGAAAGCTGCAACGACGCCCCGCGACTGCTGCGCGGGCACTCGAACTCACGATCTTGTGTGCGACCCGGACCAACGAAACGCTGAAAATGACCTGGTCGGAACTCGATCTCGAACAGGCCGTGTGGACCGTGCCGGGCGATCGGATGAAAATGGGCATCGAGCATCGCGTGCCTTTGCCCAGCAAAGCCGTCGAGCTGCTCAAGGCACAGGCAAGCACCTCAAACCTGGCGCCAGATGCCTATGTCTTCCCGGGCCAGAAGCCGGGCAAGCCCTTGTCGCAGATGGCGATGACGATGGTACTCCGACGGATGAACCTTGGACATTTCACCGTCCATGGCATGCGGAGCTGCTTCCGCGATTATATGGGCGACATGACCGATCATCCGGAATCGCTCGTCGAGCAGGCATTGGCGCACCAGATCGGCGACGAGACCACCCGAGCCTATCGCCGTGGCGACGCGTTCATCAAGCGACGCTCGCTCATGCAGGAATGGCAGGACTTCCTGCTGCCGGTCCAGAAGCGCGATGCCCGCGCGAGGCGGAACGATGCCGGCCGCGCAGACGCCGAGGCCGCGATGCTGCAAGCCGCCTGATCGACAATCATTTTACCCGGGAATCGCGAACGATGCCTGCGATCCAAGCATCGACCTCGCGCTCGCTCCATCGTGCCGCAGCGGCGGTGATCTTGCATGGCTTCGGGAAGCGCCCCTCTCCGATCATGGCGTAGATCATGGTCTTGCCCAAGCCCACCCGATGGCGAACCTCTGCCAGCCTGAGCAACCTTTCCGGCTGCGCCGCGTCAAGTTCGATGGTCATTTGCGCCGCTCCGCGAGCCCTTCACGCGCCTTTGCAAAACCGCGATCACTCGCGAGGAAGGCGGCAAGCATATGCGGGACCAGATCGGCAATCGCCTGCTTGTCGCCATAGGCCTGTTGGTAGATCGCGGCATAGTCCGCCAAGGCCAGATGAAGGTCTGGCGCGATGCTGATGGTCAGCTTGACCGGCGTTCTGTCGGGCAGGCGGGTGAGCTTGAGATCTGCCATATCGGGCTCCTATTCCTTCCAGGGTGCCAGGATGAGATCGCGATGGACTACGAGCCGGACCGGTGCACCGGGCCGGATCGTGATGGTGGGTTGGACTTGCAGGTTGCGGGACGTGATCTGATCGCCCGCCCGTGAGACGTTCTGCTGCGTGGACTCGCGGATCGCCTGGACGAGATCGCTCTCTCCAGAAAAAGTCACGCTCGCGCCCACGCCCAGCAGGGTCGAAATCGCGACGCCCTTGAGCAGCGTCCAGGTGTGGAAATCTACCTTGTCGGCGAGCCCGGCGTAGCCCGACGGATCGGTTGCGGGCACGTTGTCGAGCCGGATCGAGCTGCCGTCCGGCAAGATGATCCGCTGCCACACGACGAGCGCGCGCTTCTGGCCGAAGGCGACCACGCTGTCGTAGCTGCCGATCAGCCGCGCACCTTGGGGTATGAGGGGAATCGTGCCCGTCGCGCTGTCGAACACCCGCTCCGTCACTTGGGCGGTGACGAGACCGGGCAAGTCGGACCTGAGTCCGGTGATCAGGCTCGCCGCGATGACACTGCCAGCGGACAACATGTTCGGCGATGCCGGCGGGCTCAACCGATGCTCGTTGACGTCGTCGCCGGTGTCGCGCGCAGCGACGAAGTCGGCTTTGCGTTGCTGAGCATTGGGATCGCGATCAGGATCGATCGCGAGCCGCGACGCATCGGCGGCTGCGACCGGTGGCGAGGGTGGCGTCGCATCGGTGCTGCGGGTCGGATCGGCGCGATTGCCGGATTGCACCAGCAATCCCGACTCGCGCGCCGCCTTCAGCTCCGCCGCGCGCCGATCGCGTTCGGTCGCGGCGGCCTGTTCCGCGCGACCGGTTTCGCCGCCCGCCGGCGCGATGCCCATGGCACGCTGATGATCGAGGATTGGCCGGCCGAGGTCGCCTGGCAATGGTGGTCCAAGCTTGGGCACGTCGCCATAGCTGCCCGGCAGTCCGCTCAGTGTATCGGCCGGCGCCTTCGCCGTGACCGTCTGATCGTCGGCCTGTCCGGCGAGGTGCAGCGCGGACGGCCGCAGCGCAACCCACGCCGTCGCGATCAGACTGACGGAGCCGAGCGCCGCGATGGCCACGACGGCGCCCCGCTTGAAGCGGATCGCCCGCGCCGGCTGGGCGCGAAGCGCCAGCGTTTCCGGGTCCACCTTGCCCGGTGCGGCAGGGGCCTCGGGCACCGGTGACGCTGCCGTCTCGACGGTCATGATCCCCTCCGCTTGGGCGCGCCGTCCGCCACCCGGCTGATGCGGACAATCTGCTGGTGCTTCGTGCCGAGGCGAAGCTCGGCGACGTCGAAGATGCGATCGACGACATAGAAGCGGCCCTTCACGCGATAGTTGACGAGCTGGGCTTCGCCTTTCCCGTCCACCAGGAAGATTGGCGGCGCCTCGCCGACGGCCAGTGTTGCCGGGAACTCGATGAAGGTCTGGCGCCCGTCGTCGAACGCGCGGAACGGTCGCCAGGCCGGTCGATCACCGGAAACTGCATAGTTGAAATGAAGCTGCTCGACCTCGATACCGACCGCCACTGGCGCCACCGCCTCGGTCGCCGCAGCGGCGCGCTTCAATGCGATCAGCGCGTCCTGGGGATAGGTCCAGGAGAGCGCGGCCATCGCCGTCTTCGCCAAGCTGGTCAGGGCGATGTGATAGCTGCGTCTGTCGGTGGTGATCACCAGATTGGTGGACAGGCCGGCGCTGAAGGGCTTCACCAGTACATGGGTCCGCTTCTCCGCGCCTGATCCACTGGTGGTATCGCCGATCACCCAGCGCACCGTGTCGCCACTGGCCACGGCAACCAGCGTCTCGCCCG